>Ga0207082_1027_pt1 | contig 35202 bp, 22 predicted proteins | sample Alteio_BWMinHeat_56_FD_153588 | JGI IMG/M metagenome (GOLD analysis project Ga0207082, IMG submission 153588) | Enriched cells from forest soil in Barre Woods Harvard Forest LTER site, Petersham, Massachusetts, United States -... | ecosystem: Environmental > Terrestrial > Soil > Temperate forest >...
TTATATAAAGTGAAAGTTTTTGCTAGAGATATAAGCCTGCAATTTGATCAATCATCTTACAATAATACCGTAAGGTTAGATCCAACACAAAACGACTTGATTATTATACAGTCACAAGAATTGGCACAAAAGATTAGAATGGAAATGGAAAATGTATGACTGGTACAACTACAAAAGAAAAGTTTGATTATTTAGCTTCATTAAAAAGTGATATCACTTATAATGACAGTAGAAAAGAGTTATTATTACAAACTCTTGACACTATTAATGTAGTACAACATTTAAATACTCTTGGGATAAGCTATGAAAAGACTGGAGAAGGTCTGGTGATAAATAGTTTACAATCTATTCAACAACCTTTTTATTACAGTACAAATGATTTTTTGCGAGACTTTAAAATAGAGCACTTTAATCATGACATAGGGATTATTGAACATGAATTGTTCTATGATTCTAAAAATCAAGTTTTTTTACAAAATAGGCAAATTACCGACCAAAACAATTTAATATTAAATACCTATTATTATCTTAAGATAAAGGCTCTTTTATCAAACAACTTAAATGTTAATTCTTTTGCTAATTATACAGATCATGCCAAACAAAAAATTGTCATCATTAGTAGTATAAAAGGTACAATGTTTATCGGCTTTGATACAATTAGTCCTGAAATAGACCCAGAAATCAGTTTGCAACTTTTTTATGAAAAACTATCAAACAGTATTAATGCTAAAGGGTACTTGTCATTTTTAAAATCAGAAGTATACGATTTTCTGAAAAACGTTGAGGAGAAAAACCGGTTTACTTTTTTAATAAAAAATTTAAAGACTGTTTTAGATAATACTGATAATAATTTCGAAGTTTATTTAAGTAATTTTTCTTTTGACGAATTAAGGGACACATTAACTAATGAAAGAATAAAATATTACAATATCTCCAGAGAAATTCTATCAAAGATCTATGGTCAGATTACAAGCGTACCGATTGCTATTTCCGCTATAACTTTTGCAACTTATAAAGTTGAGGATAAACTTACATTAATTCTGATATTTATAAGTTTTGGGGTATACGCTTTTTTTATTTTTCGGTTAGTAAATGTTCTGAATGGAGAAATAGAACTTTTAGAGAAAGATTTTAGTATAGAAACGCCAAAAATAAAAGCTGATTGTAAACTTGATAGTGCAGAAATAGATAAAGAAATACAAACTATCACCGATAGAATAACTGAAGTAAAATCAATAATCAAAACATTTAAGATTGTATTTGTTGTTCTGGCAATCTTATTTTTACTGTTTATAGTGTACCAATTTTCTCACCCCGCTATTTTAGGAGATATACTTTTCTTAAAAATAGTATTTGGTTTTCAGTTTTGTTTTCTAAACCCAAGCTGAAGTAAAACTATTTTATTTCTTGTTTTAGTAGGGATAAAATCTCATCAGCATTAACAATTGTTCCAAGCTTTCGCTGAGCATCCTGAATGTCTTTTATAGCGGCTAATAAATATGCTTGAGGGTTATCGGAAGCTTTACATGCAGCTATTGCATCGACATAACTATCCAAATATTCTTTGCTATTCTGCACTAAATAGCATAATGCAATATTGCATTTTACCCAGGGGAAAGCTGAATTATATTCTAAGGATTTTTTACTAAGCTCAATACACCTTGAATAGTCTCCTTTTAGATAGGCATTCCATCCCATATTCCCATAAGCTTTAGCCTTCTCATCTTCCGTACTAAGCTTGATTACTTCCCTTTCTTCAACTATAGCAGCTACTTCAAGATTGACATTAATCCCCTCGGTGGAACTGGGATTTTTTATTCCTAAATACCATACACCTTGTATTTCTGCTTTTATAGGCACAGTGCCTTGTTTATAGTTCTCTCTCGTTCCATCCACCTGATAACTAAAAGTACCACCATTATTATCAACTTTCTGTATGAAGAGATCAATGTTATTTCTGTTACAGAGGTATACATCTGCTGACGCTACGCCGCTTGGTGTGAATAAAGCAGAAACGGCAATAGATGAAATTCCTGATGGGTCAACCAATCTTGTTAATTGTGAAGCTAACTTTAAATTCGCTGTTCCCTGATCCCCAACTGAAGTCGTAAAAGTATAATACCATTCCACTGTATTTGGAGGTAAAATAATTTCATAATAAACTCTTGATTTACCGCCTAAACTTGCCCTTACACCTCCATTTAAATAAAAACTTTGCTCGGGTAGTAATGATACAACTTTTCTCACCCTACGATACTGTTGCCCATCAACTGTAATTTGTGAACAAAAAATAAGGAAGAACAGTATTAAGCTTTTCATATTTTGCATGCCTAATTATTTTGACAATAAAGGTTTTATTAGTAGTGGTTGTAAAGGGTTTTATAGTGGGTGTTATAATATTCGACAAAAACTGCAGTTACAGTATTATAAGAGATAATCTTTTTTATTAAAATTTCCATAATGAAAACTCCTTGCGTTAATACCCAATTTATTTGATTCAAAAACTTCGGTGTTCATCTTTAAGTGAAATAATAAATTAAGATTACAATACCTACTTCACCATTTCTGCTATTTCATTTTCAAACACTCCTGTAGACTTACCTTCAAAATTTACATTTATTGCAGGGCTATATTGTGAAGCATCATAGTGTCTATGACCTGAAATATTTGTAATATTTACGTTTATTACTGTTTTATTCTCCCTTGTTTTTATCCTTACATTCCATTCAGCAGTAACACTGGCTGGAACCATTTTAGATCCGGCCATTTTCACTGTATTAAGAACTAGATAAGCATTGGGATTCTTTAATTTGCCATTTTCTTCAAATGTATAATTATTATCAAAAGAAGCTCTCTCGGATACAATTAGACCACTCGATTTATCTATTACTTTAATCGAAAGCCCCTTTTGTGCAAACAAATCAATAATATTTGACCATACTTGGTCATAAGGTTTATCGGAAATTATTTCTATTGGTTTATCAACATAGTTTCCCTTCAGAGCCAGGGCTTCCTGCGTGAAACAGCCACTTAAAATGGTAGAAAGAAAGATTGCAGATATTAGTAAAACTAGATTATTCTTCATTTTATTGATATATTAATGACACAAAGAAACAATTCCATATCTGTATTGTCAATACGTATAAATACGCATTTTTAAATTGGATCAACTGCGTAAAATCGTGATATTTAGGTATAGAAGCATCTCTTAATAAATTATTTTTCAGATAAGAGGGAATTATACTTATCGACAGAACTAGATTAAAGCCTTACTATGGTAAACGAGTTGCAGCGTTTGTATAGAGCAGCCACAGTATCAACTATGACATTCCTTTCTTCTGGTCTCATAATTGTGTACGAGTGTATTGATCTGCACTGATAGCTCTTTAGCGTTGGCCATTGACTTGTCATAAAATGTTGAATTGTTACCGTCATTTCTTCTGGCCCAAACACTACCATAATTTAAAAAATAACCAAACATACCTGCCCTATAAGACGAATCATATATTTGAAAGATGGGTATCGCCGCATAATATTTTTTCCAGGGAAGCAGACCTCTTTCTATAATTAAATAACTCGATGTTAATGTCCAGGTAATCGAAGCTATACGTATAGATCTGAGAATAGCTGAAAAACTGCAAAATATACCTACAATCGACAAAAAAGCATTGTGTCTTGAACATAAGTACAATGCAAAAAGAATGATAATAATAGGTGAGATATATGCTATCCAATGCTTTCTGTAAATAAGTGGTGTTTCTGGCATAGTAAGTCTATTGTCATTAAAAAAATCATACCTATATAAAACCGAGTCAACTTTATTCACAACCAACTAAGGCAATTCCGGATTGTTTGTCGTGACCATCTCTTTCAACAATTAAGGTATAGCAAAGGTATTATCGGTTTTGAAAAATTTGAGGTTTCCATATAGCTGAGTGTGTTTTTATCTTCCCCTCCAAGATCACCTAATAAACAGCTTTTTTAGTTTCTCATTCTCAAGTTTGTAGCATATTGATACTACTTAATTGAGTTATCTTTAGTACACAAGTTTTATAAATCACAAAGCTATTCTTTATTCCTCAGCTCAATTACTCTGAAATATCTGGCACGGTTGTTCACCTTTTTTATAGCACCTGTAATTGTTCCACCTATACCAACTGCTAAAAATACTGGATAAGGACCTGCTGATTTGTCTTGTCCTGCGCGATCCATAGTAGCTACCAGGCCTACAGCCATAAGTAACAACCCACCGGCTTCAATGTAGCGTGCAGTAGCTCTCGTCTTTCTAATATCCATAAGACATTTGTACGATGGGGCATTAGGAACAACCATGGTTTTGAGATTGTTATAAGTAAGTGCTACAACTTCTTTTTTCCCTTCTTGTTGAATAACATAGAATTCATGCCTAGACTGAGTTGTGGTAAATCCACCTGATGAATTCATCTTAGTCTCCTGACTTATGTTAATTCCTTTGAAGAGGTTTATTTTTCCACTTATAACCTGTTTCGCAAAACTACTCTTATGATAATTTGCAAAATTATCCGTGCCTGTGCTATAAAAAGCTACATCTTTTGTTTTATAAGTTTTTTTATCATCCACTACAATTTGATCTTTAAAAAGACCTGTTTGGTGTTCAACAGATTCGCCCTTTATTATGGTATTGCTATTTTTTAATTGTATTTGCGGGTCTTTTTTGACTACGTGTGTTTCATATTTAGGTAGACGACAAGAAGAAAAAGTAATAATGCTAGCAATAATGAATAAGTAATTGTTTTTCATTGAAGTTGTTTTTGTTAATTATCCTTAGTGTAATAATAATTATTCAATTTTTAAACCATCGTTTTTTTAGAGATACTTACATATCTGATGTCGTAAAAGCATAATCATTATGACTTCCAGTTTCCTTTGTTGGTTATGGGGCTAACTCTTGATAAGAACTATCGAGCAATTTATTCTTATCATCTACAATGAAATAATAAACCATATACTTATGCCCATCAATAAATTTATGATCGTGTACAGTTACCCAGCTAGTACTATCTGTTTTGCCAGGTTCTTTTAAAACTTGTCTAATTAGCTTGTTATTTAAAAAATCTTTGTAACAAAATAAATAATTAACTCCTGGAGGATTTGCCATTTCAACTGCTAAAGTATTATTATTAAGGTTTAAGGCAGCGACAAATGGATTGCCCATTTTATCTATATATTTTCCATTATTAAAATATACCCCATACAAAGCATATTTAATTCCTTTTTTAAACCATAACCATTTAATTATTTTCCCTAAGGAATCATAATGTATCTCAGCCCCATTTGCAAAAGTGTCCAAAGTATAATATTTAATTACTTTTCTAGTCTCACCAGTATCGAATAATATTTTACGCACTAAATGGTTATCTTGAAGATAAATATTTTCATGTAATAGTTTTTTGTTTCCTTTGTTCTCATTACAAGAAATAATAATAAAAAATGCTATGAATATTATTATTTCCCAGTATTGAATATTTGTGTGTTTCTTACTTATTATGAACATCGTTTATTGATTTATTATTTGTTTGGATAATCACTTTTTGTTTTTCCTTCAGGAAAAGGTATACCAACTTTTTCATTGCCATTTGAATCTGTTGTATGAAGTAAACCACATCCACCTGGAATATCGCAATTAGAAGTGTCTTTTTTCCCGACCTTTACAGGTGCTAAAACTTGTTCATCTCCTCCCGCACTGATAGTCCCATCTCTTAAAAAAGCCAATGCTTGTTCAAGAGTTTTTTTACACCAATCCCAACTTTAGTGTATTGTTAATACTATACAAAAACTTACTCTAGATCTATACCATACTTAGGATCAAATAAATATTTCCCAATTATTGAAATAGATGGATATTGAGTAGAATCATGACGGACACCAAATAAAACACAATAATTACTTTTCGTATTTCTCAACGCAATACTAATTGCTCCACTCTTATTATAAGCTATTCCTACAACCTCAATGACATTGCAAGAAGCCCTAACGTTATAAGCAGTTTCATAGTCATTAATGATAGTATATCTCTTGCTTTTATCTGCACAAGCTTTGCAGGAGTTATCAAAAAAATGGAAGGTATCAACGATAATATTAAAATTATCCAAAGAAAAAAGCGTGTCATTTAAGAATAATGTACCTTCTTTTATTTTCACTATGCTAAGAACACTATCAATTTCTCGAATTTGCTTCTCATTTTGAGTAATTTTACGAATCAAATCTCCATCCTTCTTTATCTCACCCGACTTAAATAATGGCAAGAGAAAATCATTTTGGCTTTTCTTTATTCGAATTACGTTTATAAGGCTGTCCAGTATAACACAATTATACTGCTGCTTTTGGGCCTGTATGGGGAATACAAAAGCAAGAAAAACACACAAAATCAATAGCTTTTTCATAATCAATTAGTAACTGTTGGTAAATTTGATGTTTTACGTTTATCTCCTTGTGCATCATTAACAATATGTTCCGTAACTCCCTTCTTTAGTTTATCATTTTTAGATTGCACACCAGAAATTTTGTCCTGTTTATTTTCGTTTTCTGCCATGTGGCCTTCATGAATCCCATATAACATATATTCGACATCATATCCAGCCTCTCCCCCTGAAGGAAAGCCTTTCCCATTTTGTTGGTCATTCATCCCAAAATTATCTTCCAAGTTGTGAGCCTCACTGTGAAAAATAACCACATTCAATAACAATAGTGCTTGTTGTTTATCCAGTTTGCTAGACTTTGGATTTTTCAATATACCTTCAACATATCCCAAAACTTTTTCATTGACTTCAATTGCTTTCTGTGATTCTGAATAATGTTCTGGTCCATTACTTGGGAATGCATCATCTTGTCCGGGTGAAGTGACTGCTATAAGTCCAACACCAGAGTTATTTTTGAAGTCTCTGGCGATATCATCTCTTTTTGCATTTGTACGAGTTTCATATACTCTATATATATCTGCACTATTCTGAACATCCTTTTCCAATTGAGTACTGATATATTTATATACAAGTGGGTATTTTGCTACTGATGGGTCGAGTTTAAAATCACCATTTTTGTCGATATAATAAATTGGATTATCACCAGCAAAAACATAAGGGCTTTGATCTGGAAATCTACTCGAAAATCGATCAGTTGTTATTGGTCTATCTAATCGACTATCGTACATTCTATCTCCAAAGTTCAGTAAATTCCCTAATCCATAGACCTCATTATCTTTAAATTTACCATTAAAAGCAAATCTATATTGACTGGTATCTGTTGCATATAAATTTCGCTGAGGCATTGACATACCACCAGGGTAATAATCACTAACATTGGCCAGATCCGCCAACCAATAGTCATAAGTAGTCCCTGTCCCGCCGATCTTATGCCCTGTTTTTCTATCCAGTACCGTTGCCAGCACATTTCCTAAGTGATCACTTATTTCATAATAACGTTTACCCAGCACTCTTCCAAAACTGGAGCTAGTAACATCCATATGGTTGTATGGTGACGCATAATTAGAGTCTGACAAATCATCTGTCTTATAGCTATACCATGGTATTTTATCGTCCAGGAACCTGATTGGAGTTACTGTACTGTTTATATTATAAGTATTGCGGTAGTGCGTAGTATCATAACGTTGGTCACCAAGTCTGTTACTACCATATATAATGTGTGATGCCAGGCTTATTGTGTCTGTTACCTCCCCTAATGCCAGTGCAATAGAGCTCGGCACACCTGCACTCATTAAAGGGTCTATTGCTGCCAGACTGTAATAGCCACCGGCAGTCAGGTCAGGAAGAGAGGACAACGTTGTGTTAATATCACTGATGCCAACGCCCGCTATATAGTTATCGATTGTTGCTGCGGGAGCACTGTTATATAATACTGCAAATCTTTGGTTGATTGTCGTTGCTGCATTCAAAGCAGATTGCGCTGGTATCCATTGGTTGAAGAAGCTATCCAATGCAGGAGCCGGTGCAAAACTATTAAGTGAGCTTTCCAGATGTGCTTCAAATGGCCCGGTATTGCGCAGGTTGGTGGACTGAAATATGCTATTATCACTTACCACTGCATCATAGAAGTTAAAGGCATTTGTAACACCATTAGTGGCCATATCACTAGTAATACCAGATGCCAGTTGTGTAGCAATTACCGATTGCAAGTGGCCGCTATTCATAGCATTCTGTAAATTGGTCGCATTCATAACAGGATCACTGCTGTGCATAAGGCCAAAAGATGACCATAATGGAACAGTTATCACATCCGGCATATTGATATCATATTCCATCAACATGTCAAAGCTCTCTGTACCCGGCTGCATCATTACATCAGCAAGTATATTCTTAGATGTATTCGTACTCATAGTCAGAGCCATTGTGTACATATTCGTACTATTAGCCTGGTCATAATCACGTAATGGGTTGAGATAAGTATCCGTACTCATGAGTAACTGTCCTTGTATTGAAGGACTGTTAGCCATATAGAAACTTACCGGTTGCGCATTCGTTTGGCTCGTTGTCCATGTTGGTGCATTATGTATCGCAGTATTCTGAAACACTGAAGAAAAGCTGGATACGGAAGAAACCGAACCTGTCAGGAAGCCAGAAAAACCGGTCAACCCTGAAATACCTGAAGTAATAGCGGTCATCGGTACAAGCGGTGCATAACTGTTATGTGTATTATAGATCGCAAGGATATTTCCTGCAGCATCATAGACATAGTATTCCCCTTTATGGTATTCTGAGGTGGTCGTTGGTTTATTGACTATCTCTTTAAAAATACGGTCACCTTTCCCATCATAAGTAAAATTGATGAATTGGTTTTGTACGGTATCAGAAAGTGTACGCACTTTACCATAAGGTGTCCAGTCTATCTTTATATGTCCTTGCTGGTCTTTTATCAGGTTACCGATCTTATCATATTGATAGTTGTTAGATGGTTGTCCGGGTTTGATATCCGTACCACCTGTTGTTACTGCGTTTTCTGTTACGCTTTGTAACTGGTTATTGCCTGTCGCATAATTGTATGCAAGGCTATCTAATTGGTTACTGGATGTGTCTTTCCTGTTCAAAGTCAAAATATTGCCATCCGGGTCATAAGTAAAATTGCTTTGGTATAACTGTGAAGGGGTTATGGCAAGCGTACTTTCATTGACGTTAGCATTGCTTGCCAATTTCAATCTTTGTAATTGGTCATATCGGTAATTCCGTTGCATATTCCCAAGGCCTGCTATAGATGTTGTCTGTCTTACAATATTACCATTGAACAGGCTTTTAGCAGGTACACTAAAATTAGTAACAGTTGCCGTATTATCAATAGGGTAATAATCATTTTTGAAATAATCGAGTGCATGTGCTACCACATCTCTCGGGTAAGTTAGGTCTCCGGACTGACCATTCTGGCCCATATCTTTTGTTGGATTCAGCACATCACTGTTCATTGCTTTCAACCAGCCTTGTATAGTATACGCATACTCAATGCTTTGTATACCAAGGTCTCCGATCTTTAGGTTAGCGAGCGGTCCGTGTTTATAATAACTGTAACGCGCATCTGTATTCCAGATATAGCCGTCATTTGAGGTATATGCTTTTGTAATCCTGTTATCAGCATCGTAATCATATTTATGATAGAACTGGTCCCTATGCCCCCTGTTATAGCTTAGCATATTGATCTTTCCACTCAGTACATCATAATCATAATCAACTCTTTTGTAGCGTTGTCTCACATCTGCAAGAACCGGGAAATCATAAGTCACAGTTTTAACATTACCCGTCATGTCATAACTATAATAAATAGTAAAAGTCGGTGTAGCATAACCCCTGGCTATCAAGTTATTATAATAGGTAATAGCTGCCACTCTTTTTCTCAGGTTCTCCTGAACATCCAGTAAAGCGCCACTTATGGTACTTAAGTCTTTAGGAGACACGTCATAGGATGTACTTACAACATCATAACGGTTGCTTCCCTGTACAGTGGAAACCAAAGTTGTCATAGGGTAAGTCCCATCATCGAAGGAATTAACCACATAAGTAGGTGTTGAAGTATCTGAGCTTAGTTTTGCCTCACCTGTTTCAAAAGGCCGACCTTGACCATCATAAAGCGTATAACTGAATCTGCCCAGGTCTTTTTGCTTACTGTTTTGCGAGAACACTAAACGCCCTGCAGCATCATAATAGAAATTGATTGTTCCACCATCAGGTGTCTGCTGCCAACGTAATTTATTTTGCACATCGTACCTGTAATAAGATACTTTGGTGTGCAGTGGAAGTGTACCGGAAGATATAGTATTATTATCCCTGGCAACTGCTACACTGGTAAGTGCGCTGGTTGCAAGTGGACTTACACCTGCAGGAGGAACGGTACGGCTTAGATTACCAGCTCGGTCATAATAATACACTGTGTATTGATATTTCTGTTCAGAAGCACAAAGGGTAAGGCTGTCTTTTGCATTTCCTACATAATAGCTCATCATCCTGTTACTCATATCACCCGTCACAGAATCAAAATACTGTTTGTACTTCAGGTTGCCCTGGAACTCAGCAGCAAGAAGCGACTGGTATTCACAATCAAAAGTATCTGTACAGCTGCTGCCCGGAATATCCTGCAATATCACATTTTGTATCTTCTTGCTATAGCCGACAGTAAAGTCTGCATAGCCTTTACAAGCATATACATTCGTACCTGAAGTAGATACATAAGCTACAAAGCTATGTGTGCTATCCTTGCCCGGGCCGATGTGCATGGAGTCCAAACGGAAACTGGACATAGTAATACCGGTATTTGCAGGAGGATTGATATACACATTGTATATATGGTTACCTGCATCAAAATAACGGTACCAATAATAACCATTTGCTTTCTTGTATATTTTAAGATTAGCGGCTATAGACGTTGTGATATTATCGGGGAAGATATGTACTGCTGCGGATGGCTGTAAAATACTATTGTATAATATTTTATAACCTGAATAAGCACTTTGTACTGGGGCATACACATAAAAATCTGTCTTCCTGGTATCACAATAGGGATCATCATAACAAGTTGTAAGCGATGCATAACCAGGTAACCTGTTTTGCAGGTAGGTTGCATTGATGGAATCCAAAAGATCGCTATGGGTAGCAACACTTACACTATATACATAGTTCAGGTAGTTTTGGTGATCGGTAGTACCATAATCATCGGTACGCGATAATTGTGAATTGTACAATGCAAAAGAACCCGGACAGGTTTTAACGAAAGTACTTATTACAGAATCCGATTTGGCATAAGTAATCGGCGAAGTGCCACTTGTTGCAATGGAGTACATTTTATAGTTCTCATAATTGCCGCTTTCCATGATCTGTATGGCAGTAGTTGTAACCGTTCCTGCGGAAGATAACAGGCTGAAAGTATCGACACAAACCAAGGTCTTAGCATACACGATGGAATTATCCCTCACCTTCAGATATGCACTACCATTACCTGTAGTAGCTGTTGATACAATATTGCTATAATAGGCAATAGAATCTTTAGGAACGCTATTTAGATCAATCAGCAAATATACCTGTGAACCATTTTTAATGCGTTGAGATACCAAGTTCCTACCTGTAGCTGACGCAATATTATTTATAATATTACCGGCATAAGTATCACTACCAGATACGGTTTCCATCATGGCAAAATACCTTGGCAGTACTGTTTTATCAGAAAGGGCACAACCATTCATCAGGCTATTATAATCTTCGAAACTATAGCTTTTATTGAGTGTTACGTTCAGATAGTTAGTGAGCGCATACTCAAATAAAGGATGGTTATAGGTCGTATCATAGCCGTAGGTCGAGCTGTGTGCTTTAAAATCAGCTATAGCATTTCTCATGTCCACACAGGTGATACAATTGGAGATATTATTGGTAATAAGCGCTGACATAAAGTTCAGCTTACGGCTATATACGAGGTAGTTCGAATACCTGGGAGCTGACCCATGGGTCACAGCAAGGTTTATGATGGCAGTATTTTGTGCTACATATCCACTGCTAACTAAACTACTCTCATTATTTAAACAATAACTCGAATCCACCGTATAGGTTGTTGCAGTATACGGATCAGAAAACAGGTCATACGCGGATGCGGATTCAGCAGTAATATATAGGTCGAAAGTATCAGAAGTACTGCGTGAAGGTTGCAGCCTTAGGTCAATATAATTGATGCCCCCTATAGTGATCACACTGGCACTGGCTGTGATACTTGAATCACTCCAGTAACTATATATCTGGTATTCAAAAGGATTAGAAGCGGGGCTAAGCGTAACAGAATAAGTAGCAGTTGGCGTAGTCGCTGAATTTCTGATCGCATTACCAATAGTGGAGCGGTTAAAAAAACTACTCATTCCATTATATACAACCTGCTTGCCGCAAAGATAGTTTTGTTGTTTGTCAAGGTCCCGGTTATATTCATTATAAGGTGCAAGGAATGGATTACACAGATCATTGAGTCCTAATCCTGCACCTGTAATAGCTGTTGTAACCATTGCAGGTGTTATGACCGTACATGTTCCGCAAGCAGTATAGATGCCTGCTTTTATTGTATTAAGTGTATTTGTATCCAGGCTACAGTTATTCAATTTTCCCATGATCGCGTCTACTTGTCCACCCATCAGGGAATTATTAACTGCATTCAGAGAATCTGATAGACCTGCAGGTGCTGAACTGCCAAGTGTTCCGCTGGTGGCTGCATTATAAATATTGGCTATCCATGCAGGTACTTTAGTCGTGTCCATTTTGCCGGTAGTATCCAGAACAGAATTAAATACTGATGTTCCTGAAAGTTTCATTTGTGCCGGATAAACTATTTCTCCACGGCCTCCTGAAATGCTATATCCAGTTCCACATTTGCTGCAGGTAGTATCCAACTTGCTGTATTGCATTTGCAGAATATAAGTACGGTTGGCTATATAGGCTTGCTTCAATGAATTAAAATACTGTTGTTTGATATCATTATTTACAAAAATAAAGTTCTGTATCTCATTCTTATATAAATAAGCAATGCACTGTGTCTTTTCAGCTGTGTTACCTGCCCCACAATACACATTTTCAAGGGTTACCTGGTCTATTTTTTCTGTAGTTAGGGTTGAAAAATAAGCCAGTTGGTTATAGACAGTGGTTTTCCTTGAGGAAGATGCGTCCAACCATATGGGATCATGGTGGATGATGCTATCCAAAACAAACATATTAGCTGATACTGCTTGCTGATAAGTTACCAGACTATTCAATAAGTTTTCAAAGGCACCATCATCACAATTTTGTAAACGGCAATACTCGGGATGTAATGGCAATAGGGAATCCGCCATTGCATCGTTGAAGATCATTATAAAGGTATCAACCGGCAACAAACGGATATTTGTATATGCTTTGGTGTTATACCAAACGGTATCGGGAAAATTAACGCAAGGAGACGTATACCTGCAAAATTTATTAACAGGCGGCGTGTCAAACATAAATGTATATATCGCAGTAAAAATGGAATTCGTACCTCCTGATGCGAAGCTGCTGTCACTGTTCTTGGTATACTGTCCATATTTAGCGCCAGGCCATAGCTGTGATTTCATCTGTTCTTTTTTCAGGTCACAGAGGCTTTTTTTTGCGCTGGTATCCGTACATGGGAAGTTGGCAGAATCTACCGTACGCCTGATGAAATAATTAGAATCATAATAGCAGGATGGTTCGTGGGCATATACAAAAGCGGATACTTCATTTCTGATATCGTTTCTGTCATAGATCAGGTCTTTGTCTAGCTGGTACTTAGCTTTTGGTAAGATCGTATCTTTTGGCAAGGAACGGGTATAAACCGAAGTACTTGCAGTTAAAACACTGTCGCTGCCAACTGTATCAGACAAGCTCATCACAGGAACACCGCAATCTGTTGATACAGTTATTTTATACTTTCCTTTTGCCCATAGATATAAACCACTGCATCCCGTATTAAAAGCGGGTACGCTGGCACTGTATTGCAGATGAACCGTTCCTGCTTTGTCCGAATAAAAAGTATTCTCCGCACTTAACCGATCAGTTAACTGCTGTTGGTTAATACCTTCCAGCACATTGGAGCAAGTAGTATCCCCAGAGGTATAATTACTCAAAAGATCTACCGGACCTGTTGCTGTATCAGCGATACCAATCAGACCTGTAACAACTACTTTACCGGAAGGGTTTAAAATGGAATAGCTGGTTTGTCCGTTAGGGTCTGTAACAATTTGTTTAGGGTAATATTCATAATAGCCGGCCTCTGTACCCAATAGCTTATCTATATCTACTTGCTGGGCGCGGACATATTCATACCTCGTACCATGCCCTTTCCATAACTGGTGGTCTATACCTGCACCTCCCTGCCATAATACCTTATTGGTATTGTCAGGATAATATAGGGTCTCGATGAAAGGATATCCTTTGGCATCGGGTACAAAACGCTGGTAGCCGGATTTATCAGGATTTAAAGGGGAGTAATATATATTAGCCCATGCAGTACTACTTAACGGTGAGACGGAATCTGGTAAAGAACAACCGATCTTATCAAAGTCAGCTGCTTTATAAGGATGAGAGGTAAATGCATTGATAGAAATATCTTTTCTGTAGCCTAAATAAGTTTGAGGTACTGGAGTAGGTAAGGTTTGTATAGAAGGGCGTCCTTCAAAATCATAGACTTTATCTAAGACAATAATATTACTCTGGTCAGTATTGATCTTTGTTTGTGTCTGCCTGCCTTTCAAAGAACCGTCAAAATAATTAATGACATGTTTATACTTGCCTTCTTCTGCAAAATTGATCGTATACTGCCAGTTCAGGCTATCAGAAGTATGAGGTTTGGAGATGACATAGCCTGACGCGTCAAACCATGTAGCTGAACTGCTAACACTTCCATAATCTGGCATTGACCACTGTGAATAAAGTGGGTTCAGATAACCTGAACTTGGATCAGGTCGTATAGACCGTATACGGTAAATAATGGCCCCATGTTCATATAATAATGGTATTGCGTAATTAGTATTATAGGTTTGTACTCTTGTGCTGTTTTTACGGAAATCATAAGGAATGCTACCTGCCGTAGCAAAAGCATAACTACTGGTGGCTGTTGCTAAATTAAATTGATAGTCATCTATATAGGTCCATTCCAGTTCATACAAAACAGGTTTTACCGGGACAACTGCACTTAAAGGTACTGCTGCAACATCTGCATAGGAACCGGAAGTACCCCAAACCCAATTTACCTTCAGGCTACCAGTATCTGATGTAGATCCTGTGTATAGAGAAAGCGATGTGACAACATCATACCGTTCAACTATGACATCAGATTCAATATAAAAATTCCTGCCGAGGCTAGTTCTGGCTACTGTAGTTGGAGAACTAGGGGTAGATATATCCATAATACTAGTAACAAATACCTGTATCTTCTGATAATTGGAGAATTTATAAACGGCAATATCATTATACGCTTTTAGTGAATCGGGGTTATAAGAAATATTGAGTGTGATGTCAAAATATTTATCATAAGTACTGGGGCCTGGTGCTGCAGGCGTATAACAATATACTCTTAGTGTGACTGCATATGTATAAGCGGCTACATGAAGACTGGTATCATGGTTGATACCGATCTTTATATAATCCTGTACACTTTTAAAATAATACTTGGAAGGATACCCGCTACCGCTCCCACTTATCACATCAGCCCACCTATCATGCATTGTAGCTGGCAATGGATCCCCATAGCTTCCGGAACTATCTGCGATCTTATTACTTTTCAGGTACTGGGAAAAAACATCCGGGTAGTATTTATAATCCTGGGCATATGATCCGGTTGCCAGACAACAAAGAATGATAAAGAGAATTTTTTTCATACTGTTTACAGATTTTAACCTGTTATGGTAAATAATTTATATTGTGCGTATTTTTTATTTATGATAGGTTTTTTATTACCCATATTGAAAAAGCGGTTGAGATCAAATACAGAGCTTTCAGCCTTGTATTGTATCTGGTAGATCGTAAATCTTTTTTTGCTGACAATTTTGTTCTTCTCTGATTGTTCGGATTCAAAAACAATATGGTCGATACGGTTATCTGATTTACTCAAGCTTATCATGACCCTTGAAAACAATGTATCCCTTGGTGTCAATTCTATTTCATAGCTATTTGCTGTTTCTCGTACCTTGCCATTTCGGACAATATCTGAATCCGGGAAAACAAAACTTCCAGCTTCGGCAGCAGGGTTCGTATGGAGTTTCTTTTTCAGGTAATCCATGTCATACAAACTCACTCTTTTATTATCAAAATCTATTTTGAAACAATACTTCCCATTTAATAAAGTAAGTGCAGCATTACTGCTGTCAAGATATTTTTTGCCGTCCTTATATAAGCAACCACGGATACTATCAACCAGCTTATTATGTTCCATATCATAGAGGTCAACATTATACCTATAACAAATCTGCGTTCCTGCTTTCATGGTTTTCATTTGATCCAGCAAGCTTTTAATAGCTGGCTGGCTAAAAACAGGACTTGCAATTAGCAGGAGTAGCATTGCGATCCCCCAAAAACGATATGATAGCCTTTTAAACTGCATTTTTTTGATCTGTCTATTCTTTATTTGTTTGTTAGTTTTTTAATTTTTAGCATTTGATCTACGGCTCTCACTCACCGTTAATATTCCCTTATCTGTCTCTTTTTTAACCCGTACCAATAAACCTTCCTGATCATATTCATAAAAAGTTGCAAAATGGTTCTCATCCAATTGTGCTACTAATTTGAAAGTGAAAGGATCATAGACAAAGGATTTCATATTAGATGCAGAAGGAAATATCCGGATATCATCAACGAATACGCCTGTAGGGATGTTTAAATAAACAGTGCTTGCTGAAGCAGGTGTGAATGCTGCTTCTATCAGGTACCATCCATCCACACTACCTGTCTTTTGTGTAAATATGGCAGATATGCTGCTGTATGTGCAACTAAACTGGGTTACCAAAGTACCAATAGAGGTAGAAGAGAATGGTTTTACCCAGATGTCACAGATATATGGCTGGCCTGTGAACCAAGTGAACGGATTCATATGCGCAGGGTCGGTATTTGACAGGTTCGCCGAGATCGACATACCGAAAGAATTGTTGACCTTCAGGGAATACCAACCGGTATGGCTGGCCTGTGTACTGATGATATTACCCGAACCTGCAGCATCATTGGTATCTACAATACTATAGCGTTGTCCTGCACGCAGCAACATGGTAGCATCTGTTGTACCGGAACCTGACCCAAAGGTTTGAAAATTGGTAAAATAGTTCCCAAAAAGTGAATACACATAAGAACCATCTGTTCTTCCTGTGGAGGCTGTAGTGCTTTGTGCAAAATGCATACGTCTTGTATATTCCGGCATCAGCATATTATAATCCTCAAACCCGTCGAATACAAATCCTTCCTGGTTAACATTTGAGGCGACCGCTACTGGTAACAGTTTGTTATACCCATACTGTGCGGCTGAATAGTTGCCTATTGCATCTAATTCTTCAATTGCATTACCATTCACATCATATTTTGTAACGGTATGCATGTTCTTCCATCTGGAAGTATAAGGGTTGTTAAAGAACAGGACATTATTATTCTCGCTACAGGCACCTGTTGTTGTACCGGAACTGAAAGTCCATAAACGTTGTGCTAATGGGAATACACCATCTGTTCTGCTATGGTTGTTGGCATAACTGCGTTGATACTGCGGTGTATATTCTGCCAGCATCCTGTAATTCCCTTTAAGACCCAGGACATAATTATTGAGGTTATTGTAGTAATTCCCTGAAGAACCGGCAGAGGAAGAAACAAAGAACTTATTGATTCCACTTGAATCCGACTTATAAGCTGTCGCAGTTTGTGTATAGGTTGTCACACTTGCAGATAACAGATTATTAAAAGGAATAGGGTCGTAAATGGTCGTTAGGTAAGGAGTGAATAGGTCCGATACATTGTTTTTGTATGGGTTCATCGTAAAGACAGTTTGCTGGACATTCTTATCCAGGTTATTACGCCTTCCGGATCGGATCACTTTTACATTCACCGCATGGAACATTCCTGTATCCGACCAATATATTCCATTCTCGGACATATACCTTGGCGATGTAAGCAGAGCACATTTATTAGCCGCATGTGTACCGGCATAATGGCTACTATAGGTATAAGTATAAGTATAAGTATAGGTAGTATCGTAAGTATATGCTGAGTCAGCACCAAGAATATCGGTACCGGTATAGTAATGCCAGACATGCGTTTTTATGTGCATCGTGCTGGTAGAATCTTTCGTTGTATCAGCAACATATTGGCCTGTTCCAAAAGTATCTATACCAACCTGGTTGACCCACAACTTTCTGGTTTGTGATACATTATGATTGTCTATGTAACTTACCATTAATTCATCACCTGGATTGTAGTTTTGCCTGTTATTTGAATAGAGAACACCATCATGGATAGAATTGACCATAAATGAATCTACTGTTTCCCTGAAACCGGTATTCATATAAGCTTGCCCCATACCCGAATAGGCCAGGTAGGCAGGATATTTTAAACTATAGCTGTTATCATTGTACTCATTATTAGTACTGGTAAGTAGAGGTGTGCCAGTTTCCGCATCATAGATCAGGTTTTGTTGTGTAGTCCTCGCCCCATGATCAAAAGATTCAACTGATTTTAAGATACCATATTGCTGAATGATCTTTGTGGAAACAAGCATTCTGAATATCTGCTGTTCTTCTTTGTCCGGTGTAAATATGGTAGGAATAGGCACAGGGAAGATACCAAAGATCACAGTATTTAGATTGGCTTTGATTGAAGTACGATAATTGCGAAAATTACGTTCTCTGCTATCCACCGTAAAGTCAACATCCTGTCCAAGTGTCATATCCCCTACAGAATAACTATTTAATGTTCCGCGGTTTCTTACCATCGCTTTGACCTGGTTATTTAGTCTACCTGAATTGTCGGTCTGGTAATTGTATTTAACACCTGTGATCAGTTCATTCTGGATATGTGTGCCATCTGTATGTACCACATAATTGTTGACAGCTTTAGGCTTTCCATGCATATCATTAAATATCAATGCATAGCCCTGCAATACTTTTTCTTCTTCATAGTCCCGTCTTAATGATTTTACCCTTATTGGCCCCTGGTCATTTTTTTCAGTATAATCTACTACTATCGGAAAATCCTTAGCAGTATAATAAAGGTATTCATCAATGGATTGTGATGATCCCCCTGTTGCAGCATGTATGCTTGTAACTTTCACACTGCTATAACCAACCGATGGGGATGGGAAAAATTGCTCTCCATAAGGTTCTTCCTGGTAGAAATCTATGGCAGGCAGTAACCTGCCACCTTCAGCAGTATAACTAACAGGTAAACGGAAAGGATTCTCATCGCCTCCTACCATAGGCTCATAACTGGCCACACCACTACTGATGGTGCCGTATCTTGGGTCATTGATCGTATAATTATATTGTTTGCCATATACCGCACTGTCAGGGTTACCGCTCTGTATATTCCAGACATCATTTAAGGTCAGTTGTTTGACCCTTATACCACCACCTTTTTTACTCAGACCGGGTACCTGTAACCTTATCCAGGATTTATTAGGGTTAATAAACCTGCCCTTTCCATCGCTAATGAATTTAGCAAACGGATTCTGCCATATCCTTTTTAATTCTCCGGCTGATGCCCAAAGCGCTTTTAGCACCTGGTTATTGCTGCCATTTCCTCTATTACCAGGATATAGGATATGTGGCATATAATACCTGGCTAGGTTTATACCATAAATGGTAGCCGGGTGTAGGGACATATTGCCGGCATTTTCGTTCTTTAGCTTTATAAATCCATAATTATTATCATTGGGACAAATACCCATACTGTCCACCTTTGCATAGCCTTTGACATATTCATATTTGCCCATGCCAAAAATATCCTCATTAAAACAATAGTATATTTTATCATTACCTTCCAGATAATTTTCCCTGAACGATAACGAAGTATTCTCCATCGCTATCCGTCGCTGGAAATAAACATAATTATTGACAGCATTTGCGTTCTCATATAAATGCGACCGGTGTTCCAAGACCGGTGAACTACCCACACCTACGATCATGTCCATTTGCATGGCTTTACGGTTCTGCACATAGGAATAATCATCACTTTCATATTGCACATGTATTTTGCCGCCTGAAGGCAATTTGATATCGGTCAGGTTCCAGGAAGCAAGTGTATTATTCAGGCCCCCTGTCGTATCCTGGCTGGTGTAAGGATAGTCAACATTTGGTAGGGCTGGGTTATTTTGTTTATAATTACCCCACCTGTCTTTTGCTGAAAAATCATAATTCGGATTGGGGTTATTGTAGCTGAAAGTATAAGGGCTTAGCAAGGTCTTATTGGAATTACCATATCTGAAATATATTTTCTTTAGTGTCAGCTTACCATCCCCTGTTGTACTGAAGGTGTTAGGTATGCCCTGGCAAAGGGAATAATCATACTGGAAGATAACCGTCTTTACCGGGACTGCATTATTCTCATGCATATACCTGTCATGCTTATTATATAGTTTTATAGAATCCAGTTTATAGGAATGGGAATTGGATGATAAAGCTGTTGAGAGACTGTTACCGGATGCCAAAGCACTGCTTTGTAATAGCACCGGGCTTTTAACACCCATGCCATCATTACGTTGGGACACATAGAATTCAGCTATGTAATTCTTTGTCTCTATAGAACGCAGATGCCACACCTGCCTGGAGCCTATGATATAATTTCCTTTACCATCCTGGTTATCAGAGATAAAACCTGGGTGATATTGCGCTGAATCATTAGAAGGGTCTTTGGAATATGGTGACCGCCAGCGATAATCATTATCATAAAGAGAATAATTGTATTTCACAAAACTGCCCAGATCATCGTCTGTCGGGCCATCACCCATAATATCTACATAGTCAGAAGAAAGCATTGAAGTAAGCAGGTAACTGTGTGCATATGCAGGTGTCGCTGTCGAAGAGTAGAAATTATCCCTGCCGTTCTTATTGTTCTTGGAGTCATCATCACCACTGCCACCCCTGTTGATCTTTACCATACCTGTTGTGGTGTTGGCCATGGATTCATTAGCTGCAAAGCTCACTTCCCTTTGCATATTATTCATGGCAGGTATACTATACACATACCTTCTTCCATCAGCCTGGGTTTGTGTGATCTCACCAATATGATAACTTTTAGCAGTATGCGCATGACCGTCATCGTACCTGTTTGCGCCAGTAATTACTGGGTCAAAAAATTTACCAGAACTGGGCGTTGAAAAAGAGGGCACTTGCTGGGATTGTGCAAATTCTGGAATGGAGGCTTCTTTGGCAGTCAAAAAACTAAACAAATTAGCTCGTGATGATCGATCCAGATGTGTTCCATCCCAATAGATTCTAGTGCCATTATAGGTTGCAGGTAAGCCACCCATACCATTATTACCCTTACCTGTTAAACCCAGCATGGATTGGTTAAGGTACTCCGGTGCTGCATTAAATAATTGACTAGCAGCTTGTTGGTGATTATATGTTAACTCACCTCCTTGTTTAAAAAATATTTTTTCATACACCGAACCGGGTTTATCTCCTCCATACGGTAATTGCAACCAAGGTCCCGATTTGTTTTGATTATCATAGGTATTTACATCGCCACCTGCTTCAAAAGCATCAGGGCCAAGACCAAACTCTGCAAGTACATCCGCGCCATTACCATCACTTTCTGTGAATGGATCATTGATAGTGCCAATATCATTTCTGAAAGGACGGAACATACCCCCTGTTCCTTGTCCGCTAACTGAATAAATATCATAGGTCATAGAACTTAATGGCAGGTTAGGCAGTGTCTTATTATACGTACCATCCTTATCCCTGCTGAAATCTTGGATGCCATTCTTATCTGCATTTTCCGTATACATATACCCATAGCCCGACCTGGTACCATTGGTATCATAATTGACATTCGTGATGAGTGCATTAAGGTATAAATGCGGGAAGGTATACATTACCGCTGATCCGCCTTTTATTTGGAACTGAAATGAATTTTGATGGCTGGCATTAGTGACAACAGGCACATAGTTTTGCAACCCTATAGGAATACTTGTGCTATAACCTACAAGGCTAACCTGGTCCTGGCCCTTTTCTGTTTTGGTAGATGCACTGATATTAAAGCTCAGGTCTTTTAACCCGCTGCGGGAATTAAATCCTGTACCGGCTGTTATATCCGCACCCGCTCCATTATCCTGGTTCATTTTTTTAGAAGTAAAGAAAGACAGGTTAACGTCGATATCTGCGCCTGTTTGAGAACCTACACCTATATCTATACCAGTACTGGCTACAGGAGTACTGATAGTAGCACCCACATTGGTACCAATGCCTACACCCCTGTAATTATTATAGTTTACGTAAAGGCCGAAATTAAGTGATACATCATAGCCTAACTGGCTTGGAGAAAAACCAAATGCTTCTAATGAAAAATTGGCGCCCACACCTACACGTACATTTTTCTCCGATTTGATATTTACAATCTTTTCCACTTTCTCCCCATTAAAATCATCGGGTAAACCTCTGACACTTCTGTTGATCTCCCCGGGATTAACGTTCCAGCCAAGCCCCACCCAGCTTGCTTCTTGTTCCATATTTATCCCGCCATGATAAGCAATGTTTACCGGGTAACCTTCCACATCCATCAGCGGTATATTATAGTTGAAGTCACCGGAAAACATATCCACCATGTCTGTGGTACCAACTGGTTCAAAACTTTGCACCTCCGGCTGTGAAGGGCCGGTGGTGAGTGCAAGAGACTTTAACGGGTATACCAGTTGGTAAGTCATTGCGAGGAGTAAGATCTTAGCTGTAAGCCTGTATACTTTGTTTTTCATACTTCAGCACTTAGTTTATTGCGAGTTGCGGTAATTTTTTTAATTCTTCTTTAGTAAAAGCCACTTTCACCATTGGTGTATGCGCGTAATTATCATTAAATATCAACTGCACATCTTCCGGTTCATCAGAACCATCCTCAAAGCCTGCAACAATTGTATTGTATGGGGCCAGTCCATAATTATTCTCAAAATTCCAGACAGAAGGTGGTATAGAGCGTTCTTTTTCATGTAAACTCATATCTTTTGATGCTTCCGACTGGTAATACATGACCATATCATCAGGGTTAGAAACAGTCTGCCCATTTTTGAGTTTAATATTGATGATAAAAAAAACATAGCCTTTCATTTCTTTTATCCTTTTATTAAAAAGCTCTTTATTACTATCAGCAATATTTCCTGATAGTTCTTTACATATCATATAAGCTGCAGGTGCATATTGAATGTTGTATTCCATATTGCCGGATACAACTTTCTTTTTGAAAACTTTTTCCATCTCACTTATATAAGCGCCTGCTCTTAAGGTCCCTTTTGAATGACACCCGGCCAAAACAAACAGTAAGGGTATATATCTAATTGCCTTTCTCATATATTGTATTGATGTATTGAGCCAGGTCTTCTGTAATGTCTTTTTGTTTACTGCCATATAGTACTGTTCCGGTTCCGTTAGCACCAATGATCATGTCCAGTCCTTTTAACTTACCATAGGCTTCAATAGCAGGGTTCAGCCTGTCCCATATCTTTTGAGTAGCTTCCTTGTTACTCAAGGTTACATATTGTTCCATAGCATAGTTAGCATGGGATAACTGGCTGTCTATAGCCGGAGCAGGATTGAATTTTTTCACCATTTTCAAACTGTCGATAACCAATTGTATCTTGTTGATATTGAACCTGGCAGCATCCTGTAATTCATTACGGAACTTGTATTTGTCCAATAGCTTGCTGATATCTACATATACCAGTTTGTTGCTTTTAGTGGTGGTATGTAATCCATACACAGCCATTATGATGACGGCCAAACTAACTGTGTATAATAAACCTCGTTCTATTTTATTCATTCTTTAATTTTTAATAAATAAAGGGTTGATGTACATAAATGGTATATCATATGCCGCCTGGGCTTTTGTGACGATATGCAGGGTGTATCTTTTCTCATGTTTCAAGTCTAGTTTGTTATAGAGGTCAATTTCCATGAGGTTATCACCGGGTATTAATGCAATCTTCGGTTGTGGCATTTTTATAGGTTGATTGCCCTCATCAAATAATTGTAGTGTCAAAGTATCTTTTGGAGATTGAGAGACATACTTCAGTTTCAGAACACCCACTGCAAATAAACGGGTATCGCTATTATGCTTTTCAAAATCATAATAGGACTGTACTGCAGGCACTTCTTTAAGAATGCTGTCTTCTATAATGGTGAACTTCCAGGTCTCTGCACCGCCGAGTAATATGCCTTTATAATATGCATCCACCGTCCATGCATAAGGCTGACCTGCAACCAATGGCTTTGCATATACCGGATATACAATACTGTTTGTCATCAGGTTGTTCTCGTCATATATTGGGTTATTTCGAGCGATCGCATTCTGCGTGTTCTGCCCCTGTTTGATTTCTGCTATCCGTATTCTATAGGTAAGCTCAGATGCGAATTGATAATTTGCCACCCAGGTTAGTAGGGGATTATACTCATGGATCTTCGCATTATTATCAGGTTCTATAAGGTTGATCAGGAACAAATCCCCAGCTCTGTGATATAGACAATCATCAAAACTCCCCCCTGTATATTCCACGCCACTTTTTAACTGTGGTGTAACGGTCACACAGTATTCATAAGTGCCGTCTGGCAGTTTTTTATAGATCATAAAAAGTTCCTGAAGTGCTGAAGAAGAGAACTGCCAGCTTGGATGCACCATATCAGCAGATAAGATATTCATACCTTGTTTCAATGCACAGGTAAATGTATAACTAAGCAGCATAGTAGAATTACGGTAATGGATAAGTCCTTTAACAGTTACATTATTCGTACCCGGCATCGTGGACTGCACCTGAAAATTGAAAAGATTATCAGGTGTCAGCTCGATACCGTCAATAGGTGCCAGGTTAATAATGATACCTTGTTGTGCCCTCCCATAAACAGATACCAAAAGCAGGCAGAGTATCACACCTAGCTTATAACCCGATCTGAAAAAACGTTGCTTCATTTTGTAAATATTTTTTCTAATTGTTATGCATTTTTGTTTTAAATTTCCAGTTAAGTTCCACACTACCCATATACAATTGTTTCCAGCCATCTGTCTCATTTAACTCGTAGTTCATATACCTAAGGTTGACCCTTGCCATAAGTGGCAGTTTATCAAACTTGTAGATCAGTCCACCATTCACACCATATTTACAAAAGCCAAAAACAGCAATACCGATATCCTGTCCCGCATTGATGGTGAGTGCTTTGCTGAGTGTATAACTACCATTTATGTTGATGAATGTTGTTTTACCGGTAGGTGTGATCGGGTTAACACTAGTAGCAACACTGCTACCGGTGATCTCAGTGAAACCCGTGTTCACAGACATCATCCATTTTTTTTCTGAATACATGGTCGTGAACTGCAAAAGATTAGAACCATAACTCACTGTATCCATGCTGCTGGTACTTTTATTATATAGCACCATGAACCGGATCGAGCGTGCATGTTTTTTTATTTGATAACTGGCCCTGCCTGTCCAGACAGCACCAAGTATCGGACGTTGCGGGATACTAAGTGTATCAGTAAAAGAACGGAAAGTAGAAAAAGGTTTATAGGAAAATGCCAGTGATGGATATCTTTTAGAATTTGTCTTTATATCAAAGCCCCATTTTTTATTACCTCCTGTTGTGGCAAAACTGGTTTGGGCCAGATAATCATATTCTATACCCAATGTTAAAAATGATCTGAAAAAATCACCCCTACCACCGAGTTTATATTGTTCTGTACCGGCAGGAGAAATAGGTAGTGAATTATTTTCAAATCCATTACCTGCTTTACTATAATTGCCCAATAGTGAGATATTGATATTTGGTATAGCTCCTTCTATATTAAAATTATAAGCCGTTTTATCATTGCTATTTACGGCACCGGTTCTATCCGCACTGTTGATAGATCTTGCAAACTCACTTCCTACGATCACATATTTAGAAATAGCACCATCATATTTTGCGGAAATAATACTTACAGGGTTCTTAAAACTGGGTGCGGCAACAGGGATATCTTTAAAGAAACTGTCTTTGAGCATGTTCTGGCTAGGTGTATAGCCATAATAGATCAGTGTGAGTTTTTGAGATTTAGCAGGCTGGTAAATAATCCTACCGGAATACGTACTATAATTATCTACACTACCGTCCCTGCCTATATATTGCGTCTTACCTAAAGTGATCCCTGCCTGGCAGAACCCAAAGTCATAACCCATGTCCAGTCCTTTCATCATCTGCCCTGACATCGTGTATTGGGATTCATATTTGGGGAACATGCCCGCATCAAAACTTGTCAGCCCTGTTGCAAATTTTTTCACGTTCCCTTCAGGTAGCAGGTTGTCCGCTTTTTTTGCCATCTGTTTATAGCTCATTTGGCCGGGATCACTCAGTCCTTTCATTTTATCATAGGCTAAGGCAGAATCAAAATAATTGACATTCTTGTTCTGTGTCAGTAAGGTTTGGTATTTAGTGATCTTCTGTTCTAATGCCAATAACTTAGTATACTTGTCCTGCGCTTGTTTGTATTTATTCTCAACTGAATCCCTGATATGCTGTTCTTTTGTGAGTGCTTCTTTAGAGGTGCTGTCTACAGGATTGTTCGTTTTGAGTCCGGCAGTGTCTTTTCTTGCATTAGCAATAGCTGACCTGGTAGCTTCTTTTTTGAGACTGTCAAAATTTATAGAGCCAGCAACATTTTTTACGCTAAGTTCTTTTTCTAGTTCCCCTGTCAATTGTCCTTTCTGGCTTTCAAGGTTTCTAACAAAATTTTGATATACCTGGTCCATGCCTTTACTCTTCGAAACAGTCTGTTGGTATTTATCATTATAGCCATTTACCAATTTCATGAGGTTGTCCTTGGCCTTATCAATATCATAATGAAAATGAACATAACTGGCTTTTGCCATTCTGTGCTGGTCCTGACTTGTATAATAACCATCTATTTGAACAGGCATTCCATATATCGGTAGTTCTATGGTGCTCCTTAACTCGTAATAATTATTATCGAGATCGGAATTAGGTTCTTGCCCATTACTGCCATTGGTGGACACCGATATCATACCCTTTACTTCATCCTCGTCTTTCTTATCTTTTTTAAGGGTGCGGAACTGAGAGAATAAGGATGGATGATTGGTCAGGTCATTGCTTGCAAAAGAGGGCAGGTTGTTTTTATAACTGTTTTCCTGCTGGCTGACCTGTTTGGAAAGAGATATATTCTTTTCCATCTCATAACGGCCTACATACCAGTCATGGAAATACAGGTCAATAAAACTTTTATCGGCTTTATTGCCAGTAACAGCTGTCAATCCTTTGGCCTTCGCTGTTTTGTTTATTTTATTATTACCTGCATCTATCAGGTTTCCTGCTTTGGCATAGGCAGGGAGCGTGTTCGTTATATTGATTCCAAGAAATGTTTTGGGTCTGGGAAGCAGGCTTTTATTAATGCTTTTGCGAATAAAAGAATTAGGGCCAAGCGTACTATCCACTTCATGCAAGAGAAGCGTCGTAGATACCTGGCCCGTATTTGTAACACTGATATAAGTTTTATAATTGCCCGGAGGGGTTGCGTGAGTATGCTCGAGCAGCGCAACATATTCACTAAGACAGAAACTATTATTGTTTGTTTCTTTGTAGTCCAGCTTTACGCTTTCTGTGCCTTTCTTAAGTTTTATTTTGAGATCTTTTTTTGCATAGAGTAAAATACTGTCAGTAGCACCGTTGTATTTGTAACATGCTATATTTAATAAACCATGCAAATCAGTATCGGAGGTGTAATATATCTCTTGCGACAGTTTATTTTCATCATTTAACCAGGCAAGGTCTGTATATATCCGGGGTTTTGCGGACATGGTTTGGGCCTGGCAGTGAAATGAAAACATAATGGCAACGGTCATTATAAGATATATAGGTTTTATCATTCTGGTAGCTTTCGGTCATGGACATAGCTTTCCCATGTCGTGATACAACTTTTTTCAAAACATACAACAATACAAATATTAAATCATGAACCACCTTTCATCGCTAAAAGCTAAAATGGTGATCAACAGAAGGCTTGCTTTCGGGCTGGTTAAGCAAGTAGGGTTCAATATATAACTAAGTGGTTGTGTCTTTTACCAATATCGAACTTATCCAATATCAGTATAGAAAACCAAACCTAAATAAACTTTCCTTCATTGTCAATGGGTGAAACATTTTTTTGTTCTAAAAATATTGTTATCATAACATAGTATCTATCTCTCAAAAAAAATGTCTCGCCCTAGTAGACAGGGTATACAATTAATTTCGTTTGTTGTTTTATATATTTATTATAAACCCATGCACTAAGTTTGTTTTTTTGGAAATTACGATCTTCTTTGTTTTACCCGTGTATTTCCCGCACACCATTTTCTCTTAACCAATGATAAAACCTCTCTACATTTTCTGGTTTGTGCTTCACGATATTATCCGTTTTTTTAAGTGATAAGATAAATATCCCTTGCACTATAGCAAATGCTGATAACTCGCCTGCACAATGATCAAAGCCTTCATACCGGGACTCCTCTGTTGTTTTCTTCTGACGCTTCTTAAATAATCTTATCATAGTGTTGGCAATTGGATATACCCTTCACTGTATGCTATCGTACAGCTTTTATAGCGGTATCATGCGACAAACCTATAGCATGTTTTTTAAGCGAGCAACCGTATTTCTACGTATTTTTTGTATTTTGGCTGTATATTTTATGCCATATATTATGCTTTCTAATTTCTTGGATATTTGGAAATAATTATTAAACAACTATTATCATGGTTCATATAGGACAGAACATTGCTAAAATCCGCGGCCTTAAATTAATGACGCAAAAGGAAATTGCAGCATCAGTAAATTTATCACAACCTGAATACTCAAGAATAGAACAAAAGGCGGAAGTTGATGATGATATATTAGACTTGATCGCAACTGCGCTTGGTGTTTCTAAGGAAGCGATATTAAGTTTCAGAGATGACTCAGTATTCACAAACAATATCTATGAGCAGAACAATTCAATAAGTCAGGTATATTTTCAATCTAATCCTATTGAAACAATCGTAGCACTCTATGAACGATTGCTAAAAGAAAAAGATGAGTTAATAAAACTAAAAGATGAAGAACTGAAAAACCATAAGAAATAAACCTTGTCTGATCAAGCATACTCCCAAATAAAGCCTTTCAACTGTTTAGTCCTTCCTTTTGCAACATTAATTATTGATTTTTCATCGAAACCCGTCTGCTTGCATGCTTGGGTTATACTTTCATAGCTCGCAATCTTTCGTTTTTTTAGATCATATTGTATGACAGGTTTCCGGTTTGCAGCACCGCCGTGTGGTTTTGTCCAGGTAGACCTATCTGCTGTTTTTAAATAGCTGTCCAGCCGTTTACGTTTAAATGCTCTTTTCTGCTTTTGACTATGTGTTACCGCTTTTAAATTAGTTAACCTGTTATTATATCCATTACCGTCTATATTGATAACATAAAGCTGATCTGTTGCATGATCCAGTTTTGGGTCCACAAATGTCATATACACTAACCTTCGAACATTATAATGGTACATCCTCCCTTCAAACGACAGACTTACTCTTAGGTCTATCATTGGTTTGCCGGTCTTGATATTCTTATTTTCCGAGATTGAGAAACTAAGTATTCTGCCTGCAACAAATTGTTCTCGCAATCTTGGATGTGGTATAGTTCTGTCTAAAGATTTGATACGACCGAAACTGGATACCTGGTAATACCCTTCATAACCCGGTATATCCCGCCACCATTCACCGGACATATCATTAAGTGATCTATTCTGGTAAGGATATTTTTTCAACAGACAGTTTTAAACTAGTCCAAAACTAATTAATTAGCCTAACAGTACGTTTTAAAACGTTTAGTCAGATTTAAGTTTTGCTGTTTTTTTTCGCATCGACTCTCCTTTGAGTTCCACCCGGTGTGACTGGTGAATGATCCTGTCCAAAATAGCATCTGCCATTGTTTTATCCCCAATGACATCATACCATTTACTGACCGGTAGTTGAGAGGTGACAATTACGGAGCCTTTACCATGGCGGTCTTCTATGATCTCCATAAGCGCGGCCCTGCCAGGCCCGTCAAAAGGTTGCATACCAAAATCATCAAGGATGAGTAGCTCTTGTTTTTCAATTCTTGCCATTTCCCGAATATATGACCCATCAGCTTTTGCAATTTTCAATTTGCTTAATAATTTAGAGGTACTATGATATAATACCTTATAGCCTACACAACAAGCCTGGTGGCCTATGGCGGTAGCGATAAAACTTTTACCAATACCCGTACTGCCTGTTATTAAAATATTCTCATGTTTATTGATAAACATACAGTCTGCAAAACGCAGGACCTGGTTTTTATCAATATTTCGATTCGTTTCAAACTGCAACTCTTCGACAGAGGCTTTATAGCGGAACTTCGCATTTTTTACCTGTCTTTCAATACTCCTGTTCTTTCGGTCATCCCATTCTGCTTCAACCAGAGTGGAGATCATCTCATCAGGGGTATAATTTTCTGTCTTACCGGACTCAAGACTTGTTTTAAAAACCCTATGCATACCGAAAAGATTCATTTTCCGCATTTTGTCTAAAGTTGCTTCGTTCATATCTTTTGTTTTATGGTGTTAGTAAATCATTTATAATAATCGCTGCCCCTGATATTATCATGCAAAGGCATCTGCTTTTCTGTATCCTCTTGCTCGTCTTCGTAGATCTCCAAGCCACTCTCCAGTATTTTTTTTATGATCCTATAATTATAAACCCCAAAAACCAAACTGCGCTGACAGGCTTTTGTCAAACGCTCCGTGCCATATTTTTTTGATAGGTTCAACACACCCATACATACTTTATACAAATATTCCGGGTGGTGTTTAAGCTCAAGGATTTTAGTGATATAAATTTTCACATCATTATGGATCTCATCTGCAATGGATAATAGCTTCTCCGGTTCCAATTCTGCTACAAAGCGGTGCGTTGGCGGTAAATGTTCTATATCAGTGCTATATTTATAGGGACTTTGAAGTCTTTTGTGAATAGCAATACGCTCATAATTATAGAATACTTCTACATTATAATTGGTAAACATGATCTTTACCCTTTTGCCAATAAAATGATAGGGAACACTATAAAAATGCTTGTCAGCACTAAGGGCCACATGACCTTTTCTGTCTACTGTTGCATAAGACTGTTTCTTAAATTCGTAACGGATAGCTGGTAAAGCAAGCAAGAAGGCTTTTTCGTTATTTTCATATTGCTGTCTTCTGGTCTGATCTGTTCCACTTATGGGCTGGTTATTATGTTCTTCAAGTGTAATGACAATTGCTTTGTTCAGCTCCTCAATAGAAAAAAATATGGTGTCCCTTAGTTTTGCATATATTCTTGTATAAATGATCTTGATCGTATTCTCAACAACTGCCTTATCTTTAGGACGGTAGGCACGTGCAGGTAAAATAGTTGTATTGTAATGTTCTGCAAAATCAGCGAATGTCTCATTAATGGTGGGTTCATACCTATCGCTTTTGGTAACTGCTGAGCGCAGATTATCAGGAACAATTGCAGCCGGTACTCCTTGTATATAATGTAACGCATTCTCACAAGCAGGTATAAAGTCCTCTTTTTTTTGTGTCATTACTGCTTCCACATAGGTCAGCTGGCTGGCACCAAGGACTGCCACGAAAACCTCCACTGATTTTTCTTTGCCTGTTTCTTTGTCCGTAATAGCTAATTTCTCACCCGCAAAATCTATATATAGTTTATCCCCGGCTTTATGATCTTGTCGCATGACCGGGATCTTTCGGGATTTCCACTTTGAAAAATGCTTATAAAAAGCTCTCTTACTGATACCATTAGGGTTTTTGTTTTTATACTCTTCCCATAATAATTGTTTGGTGACACCTTTTCTTTTGAGTTCTTTATCTATGTAAGGAAAGAGATTGTATAATGTCTGTAATTTCTCACTATGTTCTTTTTCGACAGGTTTTTTAAACAGGTCTTGCAAGTCAGCGTCCGATAATTCATTTATTTCCGAAAAACTTAATTTACTTTCCTTAAAATCATTGATTATTTTCTTTAAGGGAATGCGGTGTATACCTGTCTGAACAATAATTTCAGACATCGTTTGATTTTGGGTATGTAAGCGTAATATGTGCCTGATATTGAGCATCTATATCCTATGCTGAGCCATACAATATTAATCTTGCTAAAAAAATGTCATACTTTAACGGTACAAAAATCCAGCTTACATATTATTTACCTGTTAACTACCATTGATTTAATAGTAATTTCAAATAGGATATTTTTTAAGATTTTTTACTTCTTTAAACGCTTTTTAAAAACTGTTTAAAAACTATTTAAAACGTACGGGATACGCACCATTATATTTTACCTATCAGCGGCTACCTGTATTTTGTTTTATCCCTATCCCTATCTCCTTCATTTTACTTAAAATGCCTTCTGTTGTATAACCCAGGCCTGCTGCGATCTCTTCTGTGTTTTTATGTTCTTTACAGTATAGGTGATATAGTTTTTCATAGGCAGGCCCTTTTTGTGCAGCTTTGACCTGTATGTCCAATTGCAGTTTTTGCAGCCATCGTTGTATGGTTTTTCTATTTACACCTAATAATATGGCACACTCAGAAAATGTCTTTTGCTCTTTTAGTACATAGTTTTTGAGCCTGACTTGTTCTGCTTTCCTTATCTTAATATGTGCCATATCAGACCAATACTTCGTTTGTTGCTAATTCTTTATATAGTATGATCGCATTGACCAGGTCCCCAATACGCTTATAACCTCTAAACTGCCTTTGCTGCGTTTTATCTGTGATCCCATGTTGCTGGAGTATATAGCTGATCTCTTCCGTGCTAAGGCCATTCAGTTCGTGCCAGATATTGATCCTTCTGAAAAACTCCGCATAGCCGAGACTATCCCTGTTCACATGACGGATAAGTTCATTTTTGAATTTGGGCATCCCCGCCAGTATGAAACCGCAGTTTTTGTTCGTCCGGTCTCTGAGGCTATGCAGCATCAGCATCATTTTATCACTCAGCTTGGCAGCCTCATCGATCAGCACAACAGGATGGGTAAGTATATTTAGTTCTGCAGCCACCCTTGACAGCATGGCGTTATGAGAGCCTTCATAACAGATACCAAGTGTACGGAGCATATTCTTTAAGAACACCGAAGGGGTGATCGTATGGTCTATATAAAAATAGAATACATTTTTTCTTAAAGAAAGCAGTTGTAGAGATACCGTCTTACTCATACCCGTATCACCTATGAGTCCTGCCATCCATTTATGTTGCACTACTTTATCAAACAGGTCAAAGACCGCTTTTACATCACTGGTCTGGTAACAGTTGTCTATGATCTCCATATTGACTACCTGCCAGACCTGCAAAAATGCCCTGTCTGTAATATGCTCCCATTTATTATTTATGATATTAGATATAACAGCAGGACTGATACCTATGTCATTTGCTAATTTAGTTTGTGTGATATCTTTTGATAGTAAATAAGGCTCGATCGCTTTTTGTATTTTCTGTTTTTGTAGATTTGTCATGGTTTATTATGTAGTTTGACTTTGGTCGATTACGGATAAGGGTTGGGTCGCTCCAACCCTTATTATTTTATTATACACATCCTTAATAATTATTATACTCATTGTTTTGCACCAACGACATATGAGGTTATCTCTTTATTCTGCCTGTGGTTGATAAATATCTTCAGGGCTGAATTTTTTAATAGTATGGTATGCATCGGTAAATGGACTATGGCTGTTTTTCTTGATCTGGGTGTTTGTTTCCATAACAATTGCCGGCAAGTAGGATACTTTTTTTCTTATTGGTAAATGGTCTGCCTGTACCCCTTGCTGTTGCAGCATTAGCTGGAGTTCTTTATTTTGCAATAGCTCTTTTCTGATGTCCTTATCGATCATATAGGGTGCCAGTAGCATGGCTGCATCGGGGTCGGTTTTCATAGCTTCATATAATATGCTTCCTGTAACAGTACGTTTGGTAGTATAATACCCTTTTTTCTTTCCTGCTTGTTTATGCAACAGTTCTATGTCCCTTGCAGTTTGGTTCACTTTGGCACTATGTATTTTTTCTTTGGGTGATAAAGCAGCAATGATCTCCCCATTATCTTGTTCCCCTATATAAATACCTTCATCCAGGTCTTCATAATACACCATAACCTGTTTATTATTATATCTGTGTATCAAATGTGCCGGTAATTGAAACTCATGTTTTTTGCTGCCTTGCTTAATGGTCAGTTGCCCCCTGATCACTTTATAGATATTGGATGGACGAAGCAGGGAAATGCGTTTTTGTTCACTGATAGGAAATGTATTGACGCTGCTACTGTTTTGATAGGCTTGATTGGGTGTTTTACCTTCCAGTGTATTTTGAGGTGTATTGTTATAGGTATATACAATACTGGCAGCAATGGCTTTTATTTCTGCAAGGGTCCTCATTTGCCCCGGCTTTGCCAGCTGTTGCATTCGTTCCGGTTTGGGCCTGCTGTCTTTTCCTTTGGCAGTGATGTTTTTACCAGTATAGCCACTATAGTCTTTACATAAGGCATCTAAGGCTATATGGCCTCTTTCTGCGATACCGTTATGTTGCGGGTTCATGGTAACTGTCCAAATAACCCCCATTTGTTCCGTTTTTTCTTTTAATTGGCTGGCAACTATGGTTTTATGAAAGCTGTGCTTATCACTGACGATCTCTGCTGCTATGATACCTGTATTATAGATGGCCTCATCCATAGCAGCTATGATCAGGGCAGTGTCTTCTGTTTCGCCAAGTTTATAACCTAGTATTTTTTTGCTGTGGTTATCCCAGATACAATAGAGTACATAGCGCAGAAAATGTGTGTTTTTATCACTGATCCAGAAAGGAAGGGTCCAGCCATCCATTTGCCATTGGTCATTGACATGCACTGCTGGTAACAGGGAGGCATAAGGTGCTTGTGCTGCTGTCATAGCTTCCCCATAACGACTGCTATATAGATTAGGGTCATTATA
>Ga0207082_1028_pt1 | contig 34236 bp, 35 predicted proteins | sample Alteio_BWMinHeat_56_FD_153588 | JGI IMG/M metagenome (GOLD analysis project Ga0207082, IMG submission 153588) | Enriched cells from forest soil in Barre Woods Harvard Forest LTER site, Petersham, Massachusetts, United States -... | ecosystem: Environmental > Terrestrial > Soil > Temperate forest >...
ACGGGCGAGGGCAATCTCGCGTGTTTCGCCATAGGCAATAATTTTAGCGATTAAAGAATCGTAATAGGGCGGTACTTTGTAGCTGCCATAAATATGCGAATCGACACGAATGCCGGGGCCGCCAGGCGGGTGAAAATAGGAAATCGTGCCTGGTGAGGGTACAAAAGTACGGGGATCTTCTGCATTAATACGGCATTCAATCGCATGTCCGCAAATTTTTACTTCTTTTTGCGAGCAAGACAAAGCCTCTCCATTTGCAATACGTAATTGTTCTTTCACCAAATCAATACCGGTAATCATTTCAGTGACAGGATGTTCTACTTGAATGCGCGTATTCATTTCAATGAAATAAAATTTGCCGTCTTCGTAAAGAAATTCCATGGTGCCCGCACCGCGATATTTCATGTCGCGGCAAGCTTGGGCGCATAATTCGCCAATTTCTTCACGTTGCTTTGGCGTAATTCCAGGTGCAGGCGCTTCTTCAATAATTTTTTGATGACGACGTTGAATAGAGCAATCACGCTCACCTAAATAAATCGCATTACCTTTGCCGTCACCTAAGACTTGAATTTCAATATGGCGTGGGTTTTGCAGGTATTTTTCCAGATAAACCTTGTCATTATTAAAAGCAGATTTGGCTTCACTGCGTGTAAGAGCTATCGCATTAATGAGATGCGATTCTGTATGAACAACGCGCATGCCGCGCCCACCGCCACCACCTGCTGCCTTGATAATCACAGGATAACCAATCGTTCGTGCTAATTTAATGGTGGCAGGATCGTCATCGCCGATGGGTTCATTTGATCCTGGCACACAGGGAATGCCAATTTTTTTCATGAGTTTGATTGCAGCGACCTTATCACCCATTTGCCGAATGGTATCTGGATCGGGACCAATAAAAATAAAGCCGCTTTTTTCTACTTGTTCTGCGAAATCAGCATTTTCAGAAAGAAAGCCATAGCCGGGATGAATAGCAATGGCATCCGTAATTTCGGCTGCGCTAATAATGGCAGGAATATTGAGATAACTTTGCGCGGCAGGATGCGGTCCAATACAAACGGATTCATCTGCTAAACGAACATGGAGCAAGTCGCGGTCGACAGTTGAATGGGCTGCGACTGTTTTAATGCCTAATTCTTTACAAGCCCGGAGTATCCGCAAGGCTATTTCACCACGATTGGCGATAAGGACTTTATCTAACATGGGCCTGTCCTCATTCAATGGTAAACAAGGGCTGATTGAATTCAACGGGGGTGCCATTGTCAACCAATCGCGCCGTGATCACGCCAGATTTATCAGCTTCAATTTGATTAAACATCTTCATGGCTTCTATCAGGCAAATGACATCGCCTGTTTTGACTGTTTGCCCGATTTCGACAAAGGGTTTGCTGCCAGGTGTTGCGGATAAGTAGACCGTGCCAACCATGGGCGCTTTGACCGTATGTTTGTCTTTCTCTGGCGCTGCTGCTTCAGGTTTGCTTGCGGCGGGGATTTCTGCTGCTGGTGCTGCTGCAGGCGGCGCTGCCATAATGACAGAGGTGGCCTTATTGACTTCACGAGTAATACGTACGGATTCCTCACCTTCACGGATTTCAATTTCAGCAACACCAGTGCTTTGAATGAGTTCAATTAATTTCTTGATTTTACGCATGTCCATGGGAAAGACTCCACTTTAAGAGGTCAGCATTTTGCATGATGCTGACATTTTTGTCCAGATCAATACAAAATAGCGTCTTTTCGACGAAAATGCACGCAAGTTGTTTTATGCTTTAAGGCGCTGATATAAGTAGGTGCCAATGGCAGGAAGAAGGGAGATCGCCACAATAGCGTAAATAACGAGACTAAAATTGGCTTGAATGAAGGGTAGTGTCCCAAAGAAATAGCCAGCGGCTAATAAACTGCCGATCCAAATAATACCGCTAATGACGTTATAGGCGATGAATTGCGTTGGCTGCATCTCACTCATCCCTGCTACAAAGGGTACGAAGACACGAATGATAGGGATAAAGCGGGCTAAGATAATGGTTTTACCGCCATGCCTTTCATAAAAAGCATGAGCATCCGCGAGATATTTTTTGTTAACCATCCAGAGCATATGGGGCCCTAGCCAGCGTCCAATCATATAATTAACTTGATTGCCTGCAATGGAGGCAATGCTAAGTAGAATGAATAGCCACTGAATATGCAGTGCATGCTGGCCTGCATTTGCAGCGATACTGCCAGCAGCAAATAATAAAGAATCGCCAGGAAGAAAAGGCGTGATGACCAAGCCTGTCTCGCAAAAAATAATGGCGAATAATACGGCATAAGCCCAAGCGCCGTAAGTCGTGACAAAGGCGAATAAATATTGATCTATGTGTAAGGCATATTGCAATACAATTTGCATAATTAGATCGCCAAATAAATATCAAAACGGCTGCTTTTCCCTTCGAGGGAAAAACTGGGTTTGCGTTCTGTCATGAAAGGAGCAAGACGTGGTCTTTTTACCACAACCCGATGGGCTGCACAAGTTAATGCCAATTCAAATAAGGGGGTGGCATCAGTTTCTTTTCCCAGTAATTCTTGCAAAATAAGCATTTCTTTTTTGACTGAGGCTGATTTTCGTCTTTCAGGAAACATGGGGTCGAGATAAATGACATCGGGTTTATCATGACAATTCAGCCAGGTCAGCGCATTGGCATTAATCAAATGTAATCTTGCGGCAATAGATGCAGTGCTAGCATGATAATGAGCACGCAATAAGGCATCTTGTAATAGGGCATGCACGATGGGAGAACGTTCCAACAGAGTGAGATGATAGCCGCGCGTTGCCAGAATGAAACTATCACGTCCCAAACCTGCTGTCGCATCAATAATCATGGGTTTTGTCTGAGGTTTGAGACCGACAGCCTTGCTCAGCAATTCCTTACTAGATAAAGCTTGCTGACGTCGATGGCCCATTTTTCCGCCGATAAAATCAATAAAAAATGGTGGGGATTTATCGGTGGTTTTTTGCAATCCTAAATAATCAGGCGTAAAAATCAGCAAATAATCATAATCTTTTGAGGCGGGATCGCAGAGGGGAAGATCAAGCTGCTCTGCTAATTGTTTTGCTTCTGCATGCCTTGAGGGGGTGTTTGCGGTAACTGCGATATGCTTTGTCATTGTAGATGGAGAAATTGTTCGAGGCCGCTTAAAAACATTTGCACTGCCATGGTAGTGAGGATCATACCCATCAATCGTTCAATGGCAGTTAATCCGCGATCGCCTAATAATTTACGCAGATAATCAGCAAAAACGAGAATGACTGCGGTGACCAGCCAGGCAATGGTTAGTGCTGCAAGCCAGCGTGACATTTGTGTGGGTGTTTGACTTGCCAATAGCATGACCATGGTCATGGTGGAAGGGCCGGCAATCAAGGGTACCGCTAAGGGTACGATTAGAGGATCACCCAATTGTTTGTTTTTGGATTCATCATTAGGTTCAGGAAAAATCATACGAATTGAAATGAGAAATAGGATAATGCCGCCTGCGATTTGCAGAGCAGGTTCGGAAATATTCATGCCATTTAAAATAAAGCGGCCGCAGAATAAAAAGAAAATGAGGATGAGAAAGGCAATGAAGGTTTCACGTAAAATAATGCGCTGCCGCTTTTTAGGGTCGACGTGATTGAGGACCGTTAAAAATAGGGGAACATTGCCAAGGGGATCCATGACAAGAATAAGTGTGATGGCTGCGGAATAGAGTGTCATAGGGGTGCAGTTTAGCAAAAAATGGGGGGTTAGGCTAATTAAACCCTCACCCCCTGCCCCTCTCCCCTCGCAAAAAGCGCTCCGGGAGAGGGGAGCGTCCTAAGTTATTTCGCGGAGAAAATTTAGAACGCTCCCCTCTCCCGGAGCGCTTTTTGCGAGGGGAGAGGGGCAGGGGGTGAGGGCGCTTTTTGCACCACTTCAAACGGTTTATAAATTAAGTGGCACTTGCCTGCCGCTCTTCCTATACTTACCTCTATGCAAATACTCGAACGCTTCCTACATTATCTCTACCTCATGCGCCTGGACAAACCCATCGGCATTCTCCTCTTGCTCTGGCCAACCCTTTGGGCCCTATGGCTTGCTGGCATGGGTCATCCTGATAACTCTACCCTCTTTATTTTCATATCAGGCGTGATACTTATGCGTTCAGCAGGCTGTATTTGCAATGACATCATTGATAGACGTGTCGATGGCCATGTCACACGAACAGCAAAGCGGCCGCTTCCTAGCGGCAAAGTCACTGTAAAAGAAGCCATCGCACTTGCTTTTTTACTTTTACTCTCAGCCTTTTTATTAGTATTAAACTGCAATCAATTGACCATTGCCCTAGCCTTTGTCGGCGCCAGTCTCGCTATTTTCTATCCCTTCATGAAACGATTTACTCAATTGCCGCAAGTGGGTTTAGGTGCTGCCTTTAGTTGGGGCGTGCCCATGGCCTTTGCTGCAGAACTTGGCACGGTGCCTGCTTCCGCCTGGTTTTTGTTTTTAACTGCCATGATTTGGCCGATTATTTATGACACCATGTACGCCATGGTAGATAGAGAAGATGATAGAAAAATTGGTGTTAAATCGACGGCCATTTTATTTGATCATCGCGATATTTTTATTTTGTGCGTGCTGCAATTATGTTTTGTTAGCTTACTCTTAGTCGTTGGTGTGTTATTTGAATTATCTGCTATTTATTATATGTGTCTCTTTATCGTCAGTACTTTATTTCTATATCAACAATGGCTCATCAAAGATCGCGAGGCATCAGCTTGTTTTCAAGCTTTTTTAAATAATCAATGGGTGGGTCTCTTTGTTTTTCTAGGTATCGCCTTGAGTTATCATTTATGAAAATAGTTGCTGATGCGCAAATTCCTTATTTGCAAGATTATTTTTCATCTCATGGAGATTTAGTATTAATCCCTGGGCGGCAGATTACACGCAGGGATGTTCTCGATGCTGACATCTTGCTCGTGCGTTCCATTACCCATGTCGATGAAAATTTATTATCAGGTTCACGGGTAAAATTTGTTGGCAGTGTGACAGCGGGCGCAGATCATTTGGATACACAATGGTTGGATGGCGCAGGTATTGCATGGAGTGTTGCAGCTGCCTTCAATGCACCGCCTGTTGCGGATTATGTAGTGAGTGTGATTGCAGCCTTGCAGCAAAAAAAATTACTGACACGAAAACAGGCTAAAATAGCTGTCATTGGCGTGGGCAATGTGGGTCGTTTGGTGGTAGAACGCCTGCGTCAATTACATTTTGAGGTGATTTTGTGTGATCCACTGCGAGCACAAAATGAAAATAATTTCATTTCAACGCCATTGCAGGATATTCGTGATGTCGATGCGATCAGCTTGCACGTCCCCTTAATTAAATCGGGTGATCACGCTACTTTTCATTTTATCGATCAAGATTTTCTGCAAAGACAAAAACCAGATTGCGTATTGATTAATGCATCACGCGGTGCGGTCATCAATTCAGATGCTTTGCTGCAAGATGGCAGACATTTGCATTGGTGTTTGGATGTGTGGGAACACGAGCCGAAAATTCGCAAAGATATTTTGGGACATGCACTCATTGCAACGCCGCATATCGCTGGTTATTCTGTGCAAAGCAAAATTCGCGGTATTCAAATCATTTATCAAATTGCCTGTGCGAGGAAAATAATTTCTGAAGGGGTTGCGGCGCATCGTGATATGCCGACACAGGTATTAGATTTTCCTGAGCACGCATTGGATTGGCAAACGGTGGTGCTGAGTGTGTTTAATCCCTTGGCAATGACTGAAGAGATGCAGGGTCTGCTTAAGCCAGCAGTAGAATATGCTTCTTTGTTTGATGAGATACGGCATGAATTTAATTATCGCTATGAATTTGCTTATACGCAGGTGAAGGGGGCGCGCTTGGCGCCGGAAGATGTGCGGATATTAAAAGCGCTGGGGATGAAGGTCTAAAGTGTTTGCCGTTGCGAAGATGTTCGTCGTAAAAAGCACTCCTCGCAACGACGAACATCTTCGCAACAATGAACGTTTCTATAACGATGAATACCTGCGCAGAATACTAAGTCGAGCGCTTACCGTTATTTGATATGCCCAAATGCAGAATAGGACGTAGACGTTGTGGAAGTTGTATTATTTTTAGTGTTAGCATCTTCAGTTGCAGTATTCCCGTCGTAAGTATCCTTAAAATAATCAACAGATTGATTCCGCCTGTACACATTATGATCCTTATACAGAGAGCCTGGGCCTGTTCCTATCGATTTTTTTTGTTTAAATAGATCACGTTCTTCTCTAAATGCAGCCTTATTTTTTTCTAATTCTTCTTGATCGATACCCTTGCATTGAACTGCGAAGAGTGTATTAATTTTCATGAAATCACGAGTTACCTTATCGACCAATTCAGTTTGCTCCTGGTAATTATTCTTCGATGATTTAATCTCATCCCATTGTTTTTTATATGTCATCGCGCGCTCATAATAAGCTAGTCCATAGTTTGCATTTTTTGCGATAGCTTGATTGAAATTATATATGGCTTCATCGTGTACCCCATTATCAGAATAGCATTTACCCAGTAAGCAATAGGCAGTTGCATCTTCGGGGTATAATCTGATGGTATAGTTAAGCATAGAAATGGCGCTTACATATTCGTTGTTATCGATATCTTTACTTGCAAGCGCTAAGCATTCTTCTTTTGGCAGACTGCTTTTTACCTCATTTGCAATGTCAACGTAACCTGAGGCAAGTTTTTCCTTTAGTTCAACTACGTGAGCAGCAATTTCATACTCACTGACTGATGAAAACACATTCTTGTCAGCAAAACGATCTTTTAAGGGATTTTGTAATGAAGTTGAGGTGGCAGATGCTGGGTTTTTTCGACGGTTAGGTCGTTTTGTACTGGCACAGCAGGGCTCTAACAGGGAAATTTGTTCTTCAATAGGCATCGTTTTAATGAGATCGAAGAGAGCGCGTTGAGTTATGCCTGAATAAATATTTGTTAGGCTTTGGTAAGCGCCGCCGCTTCTGCTTGGATCTAGTTCAATGGCTTTGTTGAGATATAAAATCGCTTGCGCTATTTCCTTTCTTTTCTCAAAAGTAAATCCACAGTTATTGCAATGAACACCATTCTTTGGTTCCAGCTCAAAGGCTGTACGAATACAATACAGTGCTTCATCGTTATATATGTCTTTCACATGGTAGGACATAAACAAGGAAGCATAGGGGCGTGCATAACTTGAATCTAGTCTCATCGCTTGGCTAGCTAAAGCAAGCGCCTCGATCGTAAGCCCTTCTGACCGACGTGTATTTGCTTTATCTAGTAATTCGTCTAATTCGTCAATTTCGTCACGCCCTATCATTACGAGGATCCTCATTTTGATTTTAATTATGTTGGATTGTCATTTTAGCAAAGGATAGTGAAAAAATGATTAAGATAAACTTAAAACGCGCTTCTTGTTAACAAGATAAAACAAGCAGAAAAATCAGTGCACAAGTGATTTTTGACAAACTTGAACATTTTAACCCCCATATTTATCCAAAATTGAATAAATATGCAAATGGGCTGCAGCCCTTCGTGAAAGAGTCTAGGGTCAGGCCTGACTCCAGAGACCCGAAAAGCGCCCTCACCCCTACCCCTCTCCCCTCGCAAAAAGCGCTCCGGGAGAGGGGAGAGTTCTTTACTATTTCGCGGAGAAAATTTAGAACGCTCCCCTCTCCCGGAGCGCTTTTTGCGAGGGGAGAGGGGTAGGGGTGAGGGCGCTTTTTGCGCGCCGTCTCGAAGGGTTTACATGAATCGTTTCGAAAATGCTGGAATCGCATCTCTAAGGTCAATACACCGATCCGGGCTGTTCATCACCCGCGCCACCATCATTCGCCTCACCGCCACCCTCATCATAATTTTCCTGTGCCGGCACTTCCTTATCCGGCAAATAAGGCGTCATGAAAAATTCAAAGATAGCATTACTATCATCACTCGAGGCATGTCTGCCCGTTTCAGGATCAATGCGCACACTGACGATGCCAGAAGGTTCTGCAAGAATATGCTCAGGCTTTCCTTGCAGTGCATTTTGCATGAACTCCATCCACATGGGCAGGGCAGCTTGCGAGCCAAACTCATGCAGGGATTGCGGAAAGTCATAACCCATCCAAGCAATCGCGACCACATCAGGATTATAACCAGCAAACCAGGCATCAACTTGATTTTGCGTGGTGCCTGTTTTTCCGGCTAAATCTTGACGCGCTAATTTTTTTGCTGCCGTTGCCGTACCATTTTGAATGACATCACGCAGGGCAGAAGTCACAAGATAAGCATTTTGCTCAGACACCACGCGCGGCGCACTCACTGCATTTTTATCGCATTGACTGCGGCAGGCAGCTAAAGGCTTGGCTTGATAAATTAATTCATTCTGTGAATTTCGGATAGAGTCAATCACATAAGGTACGATTCTAAAACCGCTATTGGCAAAGACAGCAAAAGCTTGCGCCATTTGTAATGGTGTCACTTGTGCAGTACCGAGTGCCAATGATAATCCTGGTGGTAATTGTGTAGGTGCAAAACCAAAACGCTTCAAGTAATCAACGGTATATCGCATACCAATAATCGATAGCAAGCGAATTGAAACAAGATTACGCGATTGAATGATGGCCGTACGTAAACGAGTTGGCCCATAGAATTTATGATTGAGATTTTGCGGACGCCAGAGACTATTGTCCGTCGGATTTTCAATCACAATAGGTGCATCATTAATCACGGTTGCAAGTGTATATCCCTTATCAAAGGCAGCAGAATAAACAAAGGGTTTAAAGCTAGAACCGGGTTGACGTAGAGCATGTGTGATGCGATTAAATTTACTGGTTTGATAGTCAAAACCACCAACCATGCTAATGATAGCACCATTTTGCGGATTGACGGCGACCAAGCCCGCTTCTGCTTTTGGAATTTGTGCCAATTGATATCCCAGTGCTGTCTTAAAGACTAAGACCACATCACCTAGTTTGACAATTTGATTACTGCGCTCGGGTTTGCGGCCTAAATAATCCGCATTAATTTGCTTACGTGCCCACGACAATCCCGACCAAGGTATCACGGTTAATTGACCATTGGCTCGCAGCACGGTAATAGTTTGCCTTGTCATTTCAACCACAGCAGCAGGTTCTAAATCATTGATGACAGGTATTTTTTGTAAGCGCTGTTCCCAAGATTCCATATTATCTAATTCAGGCGAACCAAAATTTTGCAAGGGACCGCGATAACCATGACGTTGATCATAGGCAATGAGTTGATCGCGAACGGAATGATTTGCAAAATCTTGCATGCGGCTATCAATGGTGGTGTAAACTTTAAATCCATCGGTATAAATACTATCGCCATACATTTGCTCAAGTTGATTGCGCGCGAGTTCCGCTGCATAAGGCGCTTTTACTTCTGTCGGTAAATCATGATAGCTCGCATTAAGCGGTGCTTCTTGTGCTTGTTTATAAGTATTGGCATCGATATATCCTTCACCATACATGCGTGTGAGCACATGGTTGCGGCGCTTCTTTGCCGCTTCCGTATTGGCAAGTGGATTTAAAGTAGAAGGTGCTTGCGGAATACCAGCGAGCATTGCATATTGATCGAGAGATAATTCATTCAAGTGTTTGCCATAGTAAATTTGTGACGCTGCTTCAACACCATAAGCACGATTACCTAAAAATATTTTATTTAAGTACAATTCAAGAATTTTTTCTTTCGTTAATTTATTTTCAATTTTGATCGCGAGTAAAATTTCACGTAACTTACGACCGAAAGTTTTACGCCGTGTGAGATAGAAACTGCGCGCGACTTGCATGGTAATCGTACTGCCGCCTTCACCTTTTCGACCCGTTTTTAACAAACGAATAGCGGCACGTCCCAAACTGGGAAGATCAACACCCTTATGTTGAAAATAATGTTGATCTTCGGTGGCAAGCACGGCATGAATAAGTGGTAGAGGTATTTCTTTATAAGAAATGGGAATGCGGCGTTTTTCGCCGAAGGTCGCAATCAGTTTTCCATCTTGAGTGAAAACTTGCAGCGGCACTTGTAACTGCACCGTATTTAAGGCATCAATGTCAGGTAATTCATATTCCATATAATAGAGCACGCCGACTGTGATCACTGCGCACAAAGTCAGAGAAAAAATAATGAGTCTTCGAATGAGTCGGAATAAGTAATTCATGCTATTAATAATATTTCTTGCGTTTTACCAAAGATAAAGTATATTAACACGTTTCGAGCATCTGCAACCTTCTTTTTTTCTTCCCCCGATCAAAAAATTCACGAATATCTGTCATTCCTAAACACTCAAGGAATCTCTATGCCATTTTTTTCCTTAAAAACATCCTGTTGTATTGGGCTTGAAGTGCAAGCCCATGAAATTCGTTTTATCCAACTTAAAAAGTTGAAGCGAACTTATCGGCTAGAGCAAGCGATACGAGAGCAAATACCCGCGGGTATTTTGCTAGAAGGGAAGATCAGCGATTGGCAGCGTTTGAGCTCGATGATGGCAGAATGGGTGAGGTTGTTAAATTGGCAGGGCTTACAAGCCGCTATTCTTTTACCCTCTAGCTTGGTCAGAATGCAGCAGATACAAGTGTCAGCAGCGCTAAAAGATCAAGCCATTGAAAATGAAATTGAAGCGCAGGTGCGGCGTGATTTGCCTGGCATGCATGAAGCGCTTTCGATGGATTATACGGTCTTATCACGAGATGCAAATGGTGCCGATATTTTTTTTAGCGTGACTCGCCAAGATTATCTCGCAAAATATATAGATTGTGTTAACGCGGCCGGTTTGCGCGTTAAAATTGCGGATATCGATATTTATGCCTTAACGCGATTTATGCAGGCTGCCTTGTCTCTGTCTTTGCAACAGGGAGAAATAGGCGCCATGACTTTTGTGACAAAGGAAATGACGCGGCTCATTATTTTCAATAGGGATGTTATTATTTTTCATCATGATTGGAATGCCACTGATTTTCTTACACAATGGCGCGCTGCGATGCAGCTTGCTATGTCTACATTCGCAACACAAGTGATTCAACATTTTTATTATTATGGGCCATCTGCTTATTTTGACATGATAATGAATGATGCACTTATGACGGCAGCACACACAGAGCATTGCACAAAACTGTTTGATTTTTTACAAATCGGCAGCATGGTAGATGCCGCTTTTATGACAGAAAATGCGCCTTATTTAGCTGCCGTATGCGGTGCAGCGATGCGAGAGGTGCCAAAATGGTAGCATTGAATTTATTTCCCTGGCGTCCCTATGCGCGAGCCTACGAAAGAAAGCGATTCATAGAAACTTGTGCCATCTCCCTGTGTTTAGCCATCTTGCTAAACATGTTTATCCATTTATTTTTGATAAAACAAAGAAATGAAGCAGCCAAGCGCATGACTCATTTGCAACAACTAGTGCAGGCAGGGCAAACGACGATGCCGCCAGAGACAGTCAACATTGATGTGACGTCATTCATGCAAGAAGTTCATCATGAGCAAATCGCCATGCAGCAGCAATTGCAAATTTTTTCTCAAAATTTGGCGCCGGATTTGTGTTTGACAGAAATAAATTATCTCGATCATCAATGGAAGATGACGGGAATTGCACATTCACTTGTATCTATTAATTCAACGATCAATCAGTGGAATAAACGCAAAGGATTTTCAAAGATAGCCTTGCAGCAATTACAAATGCAAAATCAGGGCGTGTTGCAATTTCATGTTTATGCACAGAAAGATGAATGATTGATGAATTACGCATATCGATGGCAATATAGTTTTATCATCATATTATTGATTAGCAGCCTAGCTTATTTCGCTGATCTTCGTTTGCTATACGATCAAGTCAATCATTTGCATGCTGAAGAAAAAAAATTACGGGAGGCATTGACGAGCAAGCCGCAAAGCAATTCACTTGTGAAGTCATCTACCTTGATCAAGCCAAGAAATACTTTGTCGCAACTTATGATCGGCATTGGCATGAGTGGTTTAAGCATGCAAGCAATTGATATTTCTGTTTTACAACAGGATGGCTGGCGTGAAGTGAAATTAAATATGCAAGGCCGCTTTCAACAGTTGCTGAATTTTTTTTCGATCATCAGCAAGAATGCAATGCCAATAAGAATTCAAAATTTTTCGAGTAAATGGATGCAGAAGGAGCAAATATTATTTTCAATCGATGTTTTATTGCGAGATTTGATGCAAGAAAAACTCATGCAGCTTGTGATGGAGCAAACTGAAATAAATCCCTTTTGCAGGCAGCGCATTTTGTCAGCGCCAAGTGATGTGCATCGAGAATCATTGTATAGCTTAAAAATGCTAGGATTTATGCAGCAAGGTAAGCATCATCGAGCCTTATTACAATTACCCGACCATCATGTCATTTCAGTCAAGGAGGGAGAAATATTGGGAAAAGAAGGCGCTCAGATTATTAAAATAGAACGCAATTATTTGAAAGTGCGATTACCGAATCATGAAATATGGCTAATACAAAGGGAGTTTCAATCATAAATGTTCGAACGAATCATGCTATTTTTTTTTATATTAGGGCTTAATGTTAGTTATGCGGTCACACCCGTCTCACTTGATTTGCAAAATATTAATTTGCCTGATGCCATACATTCATTAGCGCAATTACTAGATCAGCAAGTCATCATCAGCAAGACAGTGCAGGGCAGTGTCAGCTTGTATTTGCAAAATGAGGCGCCTGCGCAAGCATTTAATGCCTTATTAACAGCGAATGGACTTGCTGCTTGGAAGTTGGGACGCATTTGGTGGATTGCGCCGCGTGATGAATTCATTAAACGTAAACAAGAAGAATTTCAGTGGCAAACTGTCTTGAGTGAAACGGCGGCTTTGAAAGTACGTACCTGGCCTATCCATTATGCAAAGGCGGATGATATCGCGCATTTATTGCAAAATGAACGAAATTCATTTCTCTCAAAACGCGGACAAGTGCGCGCAGATCCTCGTACTAATCGGATTTTTGTGCAAGATACTGTCTCGCAACTTGAGCGCATCAATCAATTGATACAGGATTTAGATGTGCCTGTTGCGCAAATTGCAATTGAAGCGCGCTTGGCTAGTGTGGACAGTGATTATGAGCGTGAATTAGGATTACATTTTACGACGCAAGCTGGCAAGGCTAATGTTAATCCGCAGCAAGGGCAGTATAGTTTAGCGATTGCAAGCTTGGCCGATGCTTCATTGCTGGATATTAAATTATCAGCTTTAGAAAATGCAGGTCATGCGAAATTGATTTCAAGTCCAAGCTTATTTACAGCCAATCAGCAAACGGCTTCAATTGAAGCAGGTGAAGAAGTGCCCTACCAAGAAGTCAGTGAAAGCGGCGGTACAGCCATCGTATTTAAAAAAGCTGTTTTAGGATTGAAGGTGACGCCGCAAGTATTACCTGGTAATAAAGTTTTATTACAATTGCAAATTAGCCAAGATCGACCCAGTAGTAAGATGGTATTGGGTATGCCAACCATCAGTACACGCGAAATTAGTTCAAATGTACTAGTAAAACATGGTCAAACGATTGTATTAGGTGGTATTTATGAACTTGATGCAGAGAATACAGAACAGCGCCTGCCCTTTCTTAGTCAGCTGCCTGTGATTGGTTTGTTGTTTAAACAGCAAAATACTCGCCAAACTAAACGGGAATTACTTATTTTTGTCACGCCCAAAGTGATAGCATAGGATAGAGTAGAAGCTAATGAAAAACGGTAGAACATGAAGAAGCAGCGGAATAACATTTTTTTAATTGGGCCGATGGGCGCGGGTAAAACCAGCGTTGGCCGTTATTTGGCGCAGCATTTGGATATGCATTTCTACGATTCAGATCAGGAAATTGAGAAAAAGACGGGCGTTAGTTTGACCTGGGTTTATGATATAGAAGGAATGGAAGGCTTTAGACAGCGAGAAATGCGGGCGATTGATGAATTGAGTCGTCTGAATAATATTGTCTTATCAACAGGCGGCGGTTGTGTTGAAACACCTGAAGTGCGCAATTTTTTACGCCAGCGCGGCATCGTTATTTATATGGAAGTTTCTTTGAATACACAATTAAATCGTTTGAAACGCGATAAAAAACGTCCCTTGCTCCAGGGTGAAAATCCAAAGGAAGTTCTCATTGCCATGTGGCGCGAACGTGAACCTATCTATGAAGACATTGCTGATTTTACTGTTATCACGGATGAGCGTTCGGTGCGCGATGTGTGTAATGATATTTTGTCGTGGTTGGAGGTGAATAGTGTGTAAGGTCGCAGCGTTCGTCGTTTAAAAGCGTTTGTTGTTATAAAAGCGTTTGTTGATATAAAAGCGTTTGTTGATATAAAAGCGTTTGTTGTTATAAAAGCGTTTGTTGTTGCGAAGGTGTTCGTCGTTGAGCAGGTGTTCGTCGTTGCGAAGGCGTTCGTCGTTGCGAGGAGCGCTTTTTGCGACGAAGCAATCCAGGCTTCGACTTTTATCAAATGTTGCTTTTTTATAAAAGTCGAAGCCTGGATTGCTTCGTCGCAAAAAGCGCTCCTCGCAACGACGAACGCCTTCGCAGCGACGAACATCTGCGCAGCGACGATTTCTCTCCAGATTCAAACCGCGCTGCCCTGTCTATAAAGCGACTCAATCACATGCGTCGCCTGCCTCGCAATAAAACCATTAAAATAATCCGTCCACAACACCGGCGCTGAACTCACACTCGCATAACGCCAAACAAATTCGACAAAATCACCTGGAATAGAAATTTGCCCGTCAGCCAAATTCAGTAGTTCAACTGTGCCCAAGGTCGAGCCCTGTGAAATACCATAACTTGTACCGCCTTTAATCGCACCGCCTTGCAAATTTAAAACGAGCTTTGCCTCATGTTCGACAAAGAGCTGAAATTCATTAATATCTTTGAAATAATTTAATAAATGAATAGATAAAGTAAAATGATTAGGCCTGCGGCCAAACACTAATACCCAAGCCAGTAATTCATTCCATTCTCGTACAAGATGAAATTCACGCAGCGTTGGCAGCGGCCAATCTCTGCCAGTTAAATATTTCATGATAAATTGTTCTAAATGCAGAGCGGCTATTTGCTCGCCTTTCGCAGCCCGCTGACTTAGGGTCTGCAATTCCGATTCAGGAAAAATGGCTGTCATCGCTGCATATTTTTCAATGATTATTTTTATCTCGCGCGGCAAGGCATCCAAATGAAAATCAGCAACAACTGCTTGCGGCAATACATCCCCCGCTTTACTTTCCATGCTGTCTTCTTCTGTCATCCAAAGGAAAGCATTCTGTTTTTCTGGCAGATAATCACGGCCTTGTTCAACATAGCCAATGAAAGAAAATAATTTGCTTAATTGCGGAATGCCAGAATGCAATCCGGGTAAATCAATGATTGCAAAATGATCTAAGGGCAAATGATGCAATCCCTTATGCGCTAAGACAGTTTGCAAATGCTGCATCTGCGAAGATCTTTGCTTGTAATGCTGCCACAATTGTTTAATGACGCGCTGGCGTACCGCTTTTAACATGCCGCATACTCCTAAGTAAGCGGCTATTCTAACTGCCTAAGAGAATTTAGAGAAATTTTTTCATTTGATTATAGACAGTGATATTTGGCGCACGTATAGTGGCGCGCAAGTAGGTGCGTCACTGTGCACTATCTAAAAAAAATTAAATGATGTTTTTTATGCAAAAGGAATGAAATTATGGCGTTAGTAAGAAATTCAACCGCTGCTATTTATTGTTTTGTCAGAGATACCATAAAAGAAGATATCAATACGATAGTAACGGGGATGCGAGAAGATGCAGAAGCTTGCGTTGAAATTGTTGCTGAGAGTGCAGAAGCCATTTCGCAAATTGCTGAAATTGTTAATGATGCAGTGATTGATGGGGTAAAATGTGGAACCTTTAATGAGGTTATAGACAAAGTTTGTAATGGCAGTTTAATAAACGAAGTGAATGCGACTTGTGCACTTCAATCCCCCAATGCCACTATCTCAGCCTATGATTGCTCTAACGGCAATGTAACGCTCGATTCCACACAGTTAGCCTGTGTTAATTACGGTTTGCAGAACTATGATGTCAAAGACGATCCCAATTGTTGGGAGTATTATTGGCCGCTGATTATAACCATAGGTGCTTGTGTGACAGGCACGGTAGGGATTAGCGCTTATGTGATTAAATGTACTTTCTTTTCTGAGAAATCTCGTGCTAAGACGGAGGCAGAACTTAAGACTGAAGAGACTAACCTTCTTGTAGATGATAAAGAGCCACGCACGACCCGTAATATGCGTCAGGGTGGCAGTAGCGGCAGCGAATAGCAATATCTTCCTTCTTATCATTGACTCTCCACCCCGTTTCAAGCCAAGAAACGGGGTTTTTTCTGCCTTTCATCTTGTGATACATTAAACCCATTAGCAGTGGAAGGATCCCACTTATGAAAAACGCTATGTTAGTTCGCTATTTCATCTGTCTAGTATTTTATTTATTTGCTGCGATGAGCTACGCAGAAACCATGGCAATCGGCGGCCCCATACAAGCACCCATCCCTCCCAATGATGTAATGACTGTGCGCATTCAACAAGCCATTCAGCAAAATCATAAACTAGCCGGTTTGTCAGAAACCTCCTTTCAGATCGCAGTCAATCAAGGCATCGTCTCAATTGCTGGCACTATTCCGACTGAAGAACAAGCGGTTCAATTAGTGCAAACCATTGCATCCGTGAAAGATGTGCGCGATGTGTTTGTCGATCAATTATCAACAACACAAGTTTCACCCAACCTAGCCGACTTACTCATCACTGCGCGCGTCAAAGGAGCGATTGTGCGGCAGAAAATTTTTGGCAAGAATATCGACATTGATCACATTCCCATTGGCATTCAAACAAATCAGGGAATTGTTTTTCTGAGCGGTGTGGTTGATAACCGCGCTCAACTCGATGCCCTTGTTACTTTGATTCAGTTGATGAGAAGTGTGCCGCGCGTTATTTCAATGCTGACAGTGAGAGCTTATACGGTGAGAATGTAGAGATAAAAATATTTAATTAAATAGTCTTTACTTTCACAAAATGGATGATTACATTAGCAAGATATTTCCTATCAAGCTCATTTAGATTGCTGACCTCTTATTTCACTAAACTTCCTTTCAAGTAAAGACTTTTTATCGTTTGGATTTTTCTATTAGAACGTCGAAACGTAGTATTTTATCAAGTTGCAACATTTCAAGGAGATGTAAGTTATGTATTTCAACCGGAAAAAACTGGCACTATCAAGCGCTCTATTACTCGGATTACCACTTGCCTGCGGTTCATTATTCGCTGCACAGCCAGTTAATTTGAGACATCAATCGTTTTCCTATCTGCAAGCTGTTCATACATTGACGCCAGCAGTCACAGTTAAAGAAGTCAGACGTAATGTGGATTTCAAAAAAACATTACACGTGAGAATTCAACAATTGTATAACGGCCATCCCGTATTTGGCGGCGATGCTATCGTACATATTCCACAAGGAAATCGAAATTTATCATTGACGCAATTAACATCCACAAAAAATACGGCAGGTTTTATGAATGGCGTATTTTATAATAAATTGCAAAATGATTTGAAAACTGTGCCAGCAAGTGCGCTGACGCCTGCGCAAGCACAGAAAATGCAACAGATTGCGACTGCTGCATTTAGCAAGAAAAAGGGTAATGGTTTTGCTATTTCCAATGAAAAAAGCGAATTACTTGTTTATGTAGATGCAAGTAAGAAAGCGCATTGGGCATATAAAATTACCTTCGATGCCAAGCCATCCAGTTCAAAAGTAACACCATCGAAACCTATTTTTATTGTTGATGCAGTCACTGGGCAAATTTACAGACAAGCGGATCAAATCGAAACAATTAAAGTGAAAGATTTCCCCGCAGCGCCAGGTGGTGGTTTTGGCGGTAACTTAAAAATGGGCCAGCTTATTTATGATGGTGGCAAAGGTGATTTAGCAGGTTTGAAAATTCAGCGTGATGACATTGGTAATCTCTGTATTTTACAAAATCCCGATGTTGTCGTGACAGACGATAACACGGAGCAAGTGATCACCTTTACTTGTAAATACACAGATTCTGAGCACAATGATACTTATTGGGAAGGCGATTTTGATACAGTCAATGGTGGATATTCACCAGCCAATGATGCCATGTCCGCTGGTATTGTGATTAAGAACATGTATCAAGATTGGTATCATGTGCCTGTGTTAACCAATGATGATGGCAGTCCGCTGCAATTACATATGATTGTGCATGTGCTTGAATACGAAAATGCATATTGGGATCCCAATGCGCAGACGATGACCTTTGGTAATGGTGCTGACGATTTCTATCCATTGACTTCCTTGGGTGTGGGCGCACATGAAATCAGCCATGGTTTCACTTCGCAGCATTCTAATCTTTTCTATGACTACCAATCCGGTGGTATGAATGAAGCCTTCTCAGATATGGCTGCACAAGCTGCTGAGCTTTATTCCTACGGTAAAAATAGCTGGCAGATCGGCCCTGAAATCTTCAAAGCAGAAGGTCAAGCATTGCGTTACATGGATCAGCCAAGTAAGGATTGCGGCGCTGGCCAAGATCCTGGTGACTGGTGTTCTATTGATGATGCAAGTGAATACTCTGATGGTCTTGATGTCCACTTTAGCAGTGGTGTCTACAATCGCTTCTTCTACAACTTGGGTACGACAGAAGGTTGGGATGCTAAGAAGGCATTTGAAGTCATGGTACAAGCCAATGCAAATTATTGGGTGGAAAATGCTGTATTTGGTACCGGTCAAGGTGATGACGGCGATGCTGGTTCTTGCGGTGTGATCGATGCTGCTAAAGATTTAGGATACAGCGTTGATGACGTTAAGAAAGCCTTTGATGTTGTCAAAGTGGGTTATGCGGGATGCGATGCCTAAGCTCTAGCATTTGTTAGCTTGTAATACCAAGGAAGCCCGGTGAATTCGCCGGGCTTTTTTTTGTGTGAAGTTTGTCGTTGCCCTCACCCCCTGCCCCTCTCCCCTCGCAAAAAGCGCTCCGGGAGAGGGGAGCTTTCTAATTTTCTCCGAGAGAGTTAGAGAGCTCCCCTCTCCCGGAGCGCTTTTTGCGAGGGGAGAGGGGCAGGGGGTGAGGGTTATAGTGAGGGTTATGTATTTAAGAAGTTGAACTTATCAAAAAAACTCATACAATGAGCACACATCGCGGGTGTAGTTCAATGGTAGAACGGGAGCTTCCCAAGCTCTTAGTGTGGGTTCGATTCCCATCACCCGCTGATCATCGTATAATCCTTAATAATCATTTCCATCTAGTAAGGATAATTTCAGGATGAAAGCAATTCAGCAGGCATGGCTAATTTTATTCCTCTTTAGTTTTTCTTTTTGCGCGGCTGCAATGGATACAAAAACAGACGATTCCGCAGCTAAAATAAAATGGGGATACGTGGGCAACACAGGGCCTGCAAAATGGGGCAATTTAGATAAGCATTTTGCTAGCTGTGCAACAGGTAAAACACAATCACCCATCAACTTAAACAATCGGGCACGAAAAGCCGCAGCAAATTTAAACATTAATTATAATCCTGCGACCATGGCCATTGTTGATGATGGCACGACTTCATTATTATTGGGTCACACGCAAACCATCATTCGCGACGGTCATAGCGTGCAATTAAATTTTAATGCGGATCGTGCAAGCGAATCTGTCGACTACGATGGTAAAACCTATCGATTAGTACAATTTCATTTGCATACCCCAAGTGAAAACCTCTGGTTTGGCCGTGCCTTTCCCATGGAAATTCATTTTGTTCATCAAGGTGATAATGGCAGGGTGCTTGTGATTGCAGTATGGGTGAAAATAGGAAAGGCCAATTCGAGTTTGCAGCAAATTATTAATCATTTGCCTAAAGAAGAAAATAAGGAAATGATCATTGAAGGTCAAAATATCCAACCTGAAAATTTGCTGCCACAGAAACACCGTTTTTATAGTTTCATGGGTTCATTAACGACACCGCCTTGCACCGAAGGTTTGCAATGGATCATGTTGCGAGAACCGATCACGGCTTCTCCCTCGCAAATTATGCAATTAAGGCATGCAGCAAACGGCGCAAATGCCCGTCCTATTCAACGACTTTATGGCCGCAGCATTTACTATACGGATAAAATCAAGGAAAATGGAAGCCATTAATGGAAAGGATTATCCTATGAAATTTTTACGTATCACTGTAACTGTCGTGGCATTATTACTCGTCGTCTGTATTCTTGCCCTGGCTTGTCTTGCCATTTTTGTTGATCCTAATAAATTGAAACCTGCTTTAACAGAAGCAGTAAAAAAGCGAACGGGCTATCAACTAACGATTGATGGCGATCTGTCCTGGGCTTTTTACCCGCATATTAGCGTTAAAATAAAACATATGTCCTTGAGTGAACCTAATCAAACTCAGGCTTTTCTCGATCTGACTGATGTGAAAATGGCGGTTGGTTTGTCGGCCTTATTGCACGGCGATAAAAAATTAAATGGCAATCTTCATATTGCTCATGTTCAGATGGGAAATATTAAAGCAGAGCAAGTCAGTGTCGATATGCACTGGCAAGATCGAGTCCTGACCTTGGATCCCATTTCAGCCAAGCTTTATCAAGGATCGTTTACAGGTCTTGCTCATGGACGTTTTGACAATGTTTCGCAATGGGATTGGAATGTGAGCTTTGATAATATTCAATTGCAAGCCTTGCTCGCTGACTTAAAAACCACAAGTAAATTAAGTCTTTCAGGTCTTGGCCAAGTTAAAATGAATATGGCGACACAGGGACAAGATAAGGCAAGCTTCTTGAATGCTTTAAATGGAACGGCAGAATTAAAAATCACAAATGGTCTAATTGACGGTATTAACTTAAATTATTTAGTACAAACAGCAAAAGCGCTTCTTAACAAACAAGCAGAACCTGCAGCACAACCTGATAATCTGCAGCAAACAGCATTTGATAGTTTGAGCAGTTCAGCCGTCATCAAGCAAGGTGTTATTACGACTAATAATATCCTCTTGCTTGCACCCGCTTTCCTTGCGACTGGCGAAGGAAGCTTGGCATTAAATACACAGGCGATTGATATGAAGTTGCAAGTCAAGCCGCAACAGAATAATATGCCTGCCTCAGTGCCGCCATCCTGGACCATTCCCATTTTGGTGCAAGGAAATTTAGATCATCCTGATATCAAATTAAATATGGGCGACATTCGCGCAATGTTACTCAAGCAAGAAATTGATAAGGTGAAAGAAAAAGCACGAGAAGTCATTAAAGCGCATATTCCAGGAAAAGCAGGCGCATTTTTGCAAAATTTATTAAGCGGATAAACATTTGCGTATCATTACAATTAATTTAAATGGCATTCGCGCGGCAGCGAAAAAAGGTTTGTTTGCCTGGTTACAACAAGAAAATGCCGATGTCATTTGCATGCAAGAATTAAAAGCGCAGGATGATGTATTGCAAGATGCGAGTATGCAGCTAGCAGGTTATCATGCCTACTTTCATTGCGCTGAAAAAAAAGGCTATAGCGGCGTGGGTATTTATTCACGCCATCAACCTAAGAAAATAATTAAGGGATTGGGTTGGGATATTGCAGACCAAGAAGGCCGCTATCTTGCAGTCAATTTAGGCGGTATTTGGATTGCCTCACTTTACTTGCCCTCTGGTACCTCAGGCGAATTACGTCAAACAGTTAAGTATGATTTTTTAAAACGTTTTGCGAATTATTTGCAAAATGAAATACAGGGTGAGCATATCATTTGCGGCGATTTTAATATTGCGCATAAGCAAATTGATTTAAAAAATTGGCGCTCTAATCAAAGAAATTCTGGTTTTTTACCCGATGAACGCGCTTGGATGGATAAATTATTGGGTGAGATGCAATTTGTCGATGCCTTTCGTGAAGTGAATCAAGAAGCCGAGCAATACACTTGGTGGTCAAGCCGTAGTCGAGTCGCTTGGGAAAATAATGTGGGATGGCGTATTGATTATCAAATTATCACACCAGGGTTAAAGCCTACAATAAAATCAGCAAAAATCTACAAAGAACAAAGGTTTTCGGATCATGCCCCCGTGGTCATGGAGTATGATATTGTTCTCTGATTGTTTTAGACTAATAATAAATGCCGTAAAAGAGTGAGGATAGCATGGCAATAACAGCTGCAAATGGCCCCCAAGGTTTAGTTAATGTACTGAATAAATTAATAGAACAAAAAAACACAGGTTTATTGCCTCGAGGAGTAGAGCAATATATTCAATATAGTAATGGTGGATCAGAAGCCTTCATCAAGGTCGATTTGAATGCCAAGCCCTATCATTTTTGGTGTTACGATAATAAGCATGGCCGCTCCATGCCAGAATCAATCATTGATATTTTAAAGAATTTTGCGCGGGCAAAAGATCAGAAGGCAGCACTTTGTGTTGTGCGTGATGTCAGAAATGAAGAACTTCATACAGAAAAAACGTCTTTTTTGAATGGAGGAAGCTGGGGTTCAGTATCATTTTTACCTTTGAGCGAGGAAAAAGTGATACAGTTATTATCCATGCAGAAGGCAGCAAAATCGACATTATTCAACTTTTTCAGAAGTCAAACTTCATCCTCTGCCAAGCCAAATGAAAATATCGTTGTTGAGCATAAGCAAAAACCAACAAATAGGTAATAGCTCAGCGGGGCTTGTCATGCCAGCCGCACGCTCTTTGTGCGAGGTGGCATCCAGGATTTTAAATAATTTCTGGATGCCACCTCGCACAAAGAGCGTGCGGCTGGCATGACAAGCCCCGCTGATACGACAAACCCCCAGGAACGACAAACCCCGCCTGAGCTATTATCCACCCACCACTTCCTTCTGCACCCTCACCAATTGCTCAATCCCTTCCTTAGCCAACCCCAGCATGCTATCCAATTCCACCCGCGTGAAAATATTCTTCTCCGCCGTCCCTTGAATTTCAATAAAACCCCCATGTTCTGTCATCACAACATTCATGTCAGTATCCGCCGCAGAATCTTCCGCATAATCAAGATCAATAATCGCTTCACCTTGGTAGACCCCTACCGAAATTGAAGCGACAAATTGTTCAAAGGGATTGGCGGCCAGTTTCTTACTTTGTTTAAGAAATTCAATTGCATCGAATAGGGCAACACAGCCACCCGTGATGGAGGCAGTACGCGTACCACCATCAGCTTGAATGACATCACAATCGACCACAATCGTGTTTTCACCAATGGCATTCAAATTCACAGCAGCACGCAGGGATCTTGCGATTAAACGCTGAATTTCTTGCGTACGGCCTACTTGCTTACCTTTTGCCGCCTCTCTTTGCATACGTGAATGCGTAGAACGCGGCAGCATGCCATATTCAGCCGTGACCCAGCCTCGTCCAGAATCTTTTAAAAAAGGCGGTACCCCAGGCGTGACACTGGCATTGCAGATCACTTTGGTATCACCAAATTCAACCAACACAGAACCTTCAGCATGTTTAATATAATGACGAGTGATGCGAATATCGCGCAATTGATGGTTCGGTCTCTTACTTGGGCGCATGACGTTTACTCAAGGTTAATAAATTGGCGCTATTATATGCTCAATTTCCCAGCGCTTGTAAAGTTGCGAAATGACCCTATATAGCTTTTATACAGATTACAGGAGATTATCTCGGTGGAACAAATGCGTGGTACAACAATCGTTTCCGTGCGTCGTAATGCTATGGTCGTTGTAGGCGGCGATGGCCAAGTGACCTTGGGTCATATCGTCATGAAATCCAATGCGCGAAAAGTGAGACGCTTATACAACAATAAAATTCTAGCAGGATTCGCAGGCGGTACCGCGGATGCCTTTACCTTATTTGAACGATTTGAATCTAAATTGGAAACACATCAGGGCAATCTGGTGCGTGCAGCCGTTGAATTAGCAAAAGATTGGCGTACAGATCGTATGCTGCGTCGCTTGGAAGCGATGTTAGTGGTCGCTGATGCAAAAGCCTCCTTAATTATTTCTGGCAATGGCGATGTCATTGAACCGGAAAATAGTTTGATTGCCATTGGTTCTGGCGGCCCTTATGCAAAATCTGCTGCCCAAGCCTTATTAGATAACACAGAATTAGATGCGCGCACCATCACAGAAAAAGCGCTTGCGATCGCAGCTTCCGTTTGTATTTATACCAATAATAATTTCACCATTGAAACATTAAGCGAGTAAATTTATGGCTACCTCTTTTACAACCACTCCAAAAGAAATTGTCAGTGAATTAGATAAGCATATTGTCGGTCAGGCAGATGCAAAGCGTGCTGTTGCTGTTGCCTTGCGTAATCGATGGCGTCGTATGCAATTACCTTCACCCATGCGTGATGAAATCATGCCGAAAAATATTTTGATGATTGGGCCAACGGGTGTAGGTAAAACAGAAATCGCAAGACGCTTGGCAAAATTAGCAGATGCACCCTTTGTCAAAGTCGAAGCAACCAAATTCACAGAAGTGGGCTATGTGGGTCGTGATGTAGAATCTATCATCCGCGATTTGATTGATATGGCAATAAAAATGATGCGGGAAAAAGAAATGGCGAATGTGCGTTTGAATGCAGAAGAAGCTGCAGAAGAACGTATTTTAGATGCCTTAATTCCGCCGCCGCGCCCCGTCTTTGTTGGTGAACCGCATGAACCTGTCAAAGAAGATGGGGCAGCGCGTCAACACTATCGTCGAAAATTACGCGATGGTGAATTGGATGACAAAGAAATTGAAATGGAAGTTTCTATGTCGCCCTTTGGCGTTGAAATTATGTCGCCGCCTGGCATGGAAGAAATGACCAATCAATTGCAAAGTATGTTCCAAAACTTAGGCTCGGAACGGAAAAAAATGCGTAAATGTAAGGTTATTGATGCGAAGAAAATTTTACGTGAAGAAGAAGCGGCAAAATTAATTGATGATGATGAAATTAAATCACGTGCGATTGAAAGTGTTGAACAAAGCGGCATTGTCTTCATCGATGAAATTGACAAAATTGCTAAACGTTCTGAATATGCAGGCGCAGATGTTTCGCGTGAAGGTGTACAGCGTGATTTACTACCTTTAATTGAAGGTTCTACCATCTCAACTAAATATGGCATGGTACGCACCGATCATATTTTATTTATTGCTTCAGGCGCATTTCATTTTGCCAAACCCTCTGATCTCATTCCTGAATTACAAGGGCGATTGCCGATACGTGTAGAATTAAAATCATTAACGACAGCGGATTTTGTGCGTATTTTAACAGAGCCGCAAGCGGCCCTAACCGAGCAATATATTGCTTTGATCGGCACAGAAGGTGTAAAAATTGAATTTACAACAGATGGTGTGCAAAGAATCGCGGAAATTGCCTGGCATGTTAATGAACGGGTAGAAAATATCGGCGCACGTCGTTTACATACTGTGCTTGAAAAATTATTAGAAGATATCTCCTATTCCGCCTCTGAAATATCGGGCGATGTCATTAGCATCGATAAGGCTTATGTCAATAAGCGTTTAGAAGAATTAGTAAAGGATGAAGATTTATCAAGTTATATTTTGTAAGCAGGGAGTAAAAGATGAAAGTCATGGATAAAGAAGCAGGGAAAAAAGCGGCGGCACAAGAGGCGATTAGCTTCGTTGAAGATGACATGGTGATTGGTGTTGGCACGGGCTCAACGGTTTCCTATTTCATTGAAGCCTTGCAAGCAATCAAGCATCGTATTGAAGGAGCGGTGGCAAGTTCTGTTGCGACGGCTGAAAAATTAAAGGCCTTATCAATCCCCTTATTAGATTTAAATGCTGTGCCAGAGCTGCCCTTATATGTTGATGGCGCTGATGAAATTAATTCAGCCAAACAAATGATAAAAGGCGGCGGCGGTGCATTAACGCGTGAAAAAATTATTGCAACAGTAGCACGAAAATTTATTTGCATTGCAGATCAAAGCAAGCAAGTTGATTTACTCGGTGAATTTCCCGTTGCCGTTGAAGTCATTCCGCTTGCACGCAGTTATGTGGCACGTCAAATCGTGTTATTAGGCGGCGACCCTGTTTATCGTGAAGGTTTTGTCACAGATAATGGCAATGTGATTTTGGATGTTTATAATCTGAAATTGCGGGATCCAAGGGCAATGGAAGATAAATTAAAATTGATTGTGGGTGTGGTTGAGAGTGGGATTTTTGCGAGACGGACGGCGGATGCGGTGTTGGTGGGGTAGTTACTGATCTGGTAAGAACTCAGGTGGGGTATTTTTCACGGAGGTTCGTCGTTGCTGCGGCCTGTCATTCCCGCGTAGGCGGGAATGACAGGCCGCAGCAACGACGAAGGTTTACACCGGACAATAAATCATCTGCACCACATTCCCATCCGGATCCGCGCAATAAAAACTCCTCGTCCCATCACGATGATTTTTCGGCACCGCCTTAATTTCCACACCTTCCCCGCGTAAAAAATTATGCCACTCATCAACATCAGCCGCGCTTTCTAGAAAAAATCCAATATGATCTAAACGCTGATGACCCCCAGGCGCTGCATCAGCAGGAGCGCGATGCAAGGCAAAATTATCTTCACCCGTCGTCAAATAAACATTATCTTCATCTGGCTGCCACGCAATTTTCATGCCTAATAATTTCGTGTAAAAATCAACGCAAGCAGATAGGTTACTAACATACAAGGCAACATGACGCAGCCCCAAGGTTTTTCTTGGCATAATTTATCCTTTCAAAGCTTCACGCATTTCTTTAATCACAGCAGCATAATCAGGCTGATGAAAAATGGCTGAACCAGCGACAAACATTTCAGCACCTGCTTGAGCGACTTCACGAATATTCGTCGTCTTGATGCCGCCATCAACAGCCAAACAAATATCGCGCCCGCTTGCATCAATGATTTTTCTCAGTTGACGAATTTTTTCCAATGATGAAGGAATAAAATGCTGACCGCCAAATCCAGGATTCACTGACATCACTAAAATAATATCGAGTTTATCCATGACATATTCCAGGCAATTTAAGGGCGTGGCGGGATTTAGGGCAAGACCCGCCTTGCAATGATGATGATGAATGAGAGCGAGACTGCGGTCTATATGTTCAGATGCTTCTGGATGAAAAGTGATATTACTTGCCCCCCGCGCGTGCAAATTCCACGATTAAATCATCAACGGGTTTAACCATCAAATGCACATCAATCGGTGCTTTAATACCATGACGTCTCAAAGCTTCACATACCAGAGGGCCCACCGTTAAATTGGGGACATAGTGATTATCCATGACATCAAGATGGAGCATGTCAGCGCCTGCGGCAATGACAGCATCGGCTTCCTTCCCTAATTCAGCAAAATTAGCAGCCAATAAGGAGGGTGAAATTTGATAATTTTTCATGCTGGTTAAGACCTTCATAATAATGGTAATTTTTGTATATACCTTTGGAGAAGGCGCAGGCCTGTCATGCCAGCATGCTTTTAGCTGGCATCCAGAAAATTGTCTGAAAAGCTGGATGCCAGCTAAAAGCATGCTGGCATGACAGGCCTGCGCCTTCTCCAAGGTATATAGCTCAAACATTTTATGCTAACATGCCTCCCCTTTAATAATCGATCGCTAATTATGCTCGCAATTCGTTCATCCACATTCGACAGCCTCATTATTTTTTGCGGCAGCTTAATTTTTTTTACCCTGGGTCTGCACGCGCAAGAAGTCATCGGCTTTGACTCGCGCTTTTATTTATTTGCACAAGAAATGTGGCGCCATGGCGTGACTTGGTTTCCAACCACTTATCAGCAACCCTATCCTGATTATACCGCTGGCTCGACCATTTTGATTTATTGGGCAAGCGTACTCTTTGGCGGTTTAAATAAATTCACTGCTGTTTTGCCTACCGCTATTGCCGCATCCCTCACACTCACTTTCACTTATCTGATTGGCGCCCTGCATGCAAGATCCTGGGGTCTTGCTGCAGTTTGTTTTTTATTAATGACCCTAGGTTTTTTGCAAAGCGCACGTGCCATATCTCTCGATATGCAATTGACCATGATCACCACCCTCATTTTTTATTTACTTTATTCCACAAAAAATGTCCGTCTCATTTATGCCTTATTACTATTGGGATTTATGGAGCGCGGTTTAATTGGCTTAGTAATGCCAACGGGCGTGATTTGTATTTATTATTTATTGGCAGGCAACATCAAGCAGTGTTTTCGCAGCGGTTTTATAGCTCTCGTCTTATTAATCTTATGTACGGCTATTTTATTGGGACTTGCCTATCAAGCTGGCGGTAACAGCTTTGTGCAAGATGTCTTAAGGATGCAAGTGCTAGGCCGTTTGAATGATCATTTCCTCCCTTATTATTTTTATTTTACGAATAGTTTATTTACTTACGCTTTTAGTTTTCCACTGGCTTGCTTAGTTTTAATCGGTCTTCTTTACGAAAAATTTTTAAAAAAATCGACTATCCCTCATGCGAATTTTATTTTGCAATTGACAGGTTGGATGCTGGTGATTTTGCTTGGTATGAGTATTCCAGGCATGAAAAAAAGTCGCTACATTTTGCCCATGCTGCCCGCGCTTGCCTTGATGAGTGCTTATTTATTTATGGAAATGAAGCAGCGTTATTTTCATGTGTTGCGTCTTTGCGTCTCAAGTTTTCTTTTTATTTTGCCATTGATTTTGGCGAGCGCTATTATTTTCGTAAAATATAATGCAGCCTCGCGTCATTTGATATTGCCTCTTCCCTTTAGTCAATTAATTATTTTTCTCTTGTGTTTGCAAACAATTTATGTGATCGCTATTTTCAAATATCGTCATGTTCTCACGCTTTTAATTACATCAGCGCTCACTTATGTCTTGATTTATTTATCACTGGTAGAACCGATCACCTTATATGCTGATCGAAGCCGTGACTTTGTGCGCCAAGTGGAAAATCAACGTGTAGCGCAGCATGCCCAATTAATTTTTTATAAAGAAAATCCCGATAATTTACCGATCAAATATATTATTTCGATGAAGCAGCCTGAACATCAGCCCATCTTTGTTCAAGCACTTTCGCAAATAAAACAAGCGGCATTTATTGTTACTAGTGAAAATTATTTTGTTGATTTGCCAGCGACAATAAAAAATCAATATCATGTGCTTGCGCAGGGAAAATTGGGTCATGTCGCCGTGGTTGTATTTCAAAAAAACACAGTTACAATATGAGTCATGTCAAAACAAATAAGTATACATTGCTATGTTTCCGGTAAGGTGCAAGGTGTTTGGTTCCGCGCTTCGACGCGTGAACAAGCCTTGCAGCTTGGCGTGACGGGTATTGCGCGCAATTTAGCCGATGGCCGCGTGGAAGTCATTGCTTGCGGTAATGAAGAAGAGATTGCGGCTTTATATGCTTGGCTGCAGCAAGGGCCGCCGCTTGCACAAGTGACAGAAGTGACTTATGAAGAAGTGCCTTGGCAGCAGTATGAGGGTTTTGTTACTAAGTAACAACAAACTCACTTCCCCAGCCCACACTGTATCGCCTTCTGTTCTCTTATCGTTTCTTGATCTAAGATGCCCTTCATTTTTTCTGAATATTTAGTTTGCTCTATCAAAAATTGTTTCCCGAAAAAGAAACCTCCATTAAGCTTTGCCGCCTTCACTACAAAATAATTATGCTGAGTATGAAAAAAACGCATCGCTTTTCCCATGTCTTCGCCAAATACATAAGCGGTGCAGAGAAAAAATAACTCGGGAGCTAATTGATTCTCTTTTACCAATTGTATTCCTTGTAAGACCCATATTGCAGCTGTGCCATAGTGAGAGTCATTAAGAGTATATTGCAAGTCTTGCATTGGATCATATCCATACCATTTTTTTTCAAAAAAATGTGTGAGTGAGTTTGTTGGATGCAAGCAATATTCAAGTAAAAGAGTTTCTTGTTTTTTAGAAAGGGCTTTAATATTTCGAATGATGGCTTCATGATTACCTAGAGCAGTAAACAAGGCTTCAAGTAAGGTTCTTACTTGAATATATCCCCGTGCGTCTAATTTCATCAGACTCGCACAATTTTGTAGTGCGTTTATTGCAGTATCATCCGGGGCATTACTGAAGCGAAGCCAATGAATGCGCACCCAAGCTCGACCAATACAAATCTCACGTGCTGCCATGCCCAGCGTGTTTGCTTGATTAAAATATTTAATCGCTTGTTCAAAATTAAATTTAATTTCTCCTTCGGTAAGTCTAAGGCTGAAGTAAACATCCGGCCTTAATTTGCCAGCATGTGCTTTGGCCAAATAATAATAAAGCACGGGATCCTGGTCATAGCCCAAGGAAATGGCGCTATTAAAATTCTCAATCGCTGTATTAAACTCGCCGCCTTCATAGTAAGTCTGACCGAGTTGAAAAGATTCTTCTCCCGACATCTGTCCGCTTAACATGAGATTATTCCTCTTATGCAATAGCCATCATTTCGAAATCATCTTTAGTCGCGCCGCATTCAGGACATTGCCAGGCTGGTGGTACATCTTCCCAACGTGTGCCTGGTGCAATGCCATCATCTGGCCAGCCCAAGGCTTCATCGTAAATGTAACCACAGAGTAAACACATATATCGTTTGTATGACATGCTTAATTTCTCTTAATTAGATTTTATAAATATTAAACATCAGTTAAAATGCCGAGCCTATTCTACCCACAAATCAGCGAGTCATCATCATGAAAAATGCGGACAAAAATAAGTCAAAGCAATTATTTGAATTAGCTCAACATTATATTCCTGGCGGTGTGAATTCGCCGGTGCGCGCATTCAAAGGTGTCGGTGGTGACCCTATTTTTATTAAAAGCGGGCAGGGTGCTTATTTAACCGACGTTGATGGCCGAGACTACATTGACTATGTGGGTTCATGGGGGCCTTTAATTGCAGGTCATGCACATCCTTACGTGATGGAAAAAGTTTCGCAAGCCTTGGTAAGAGGCGTGAGTTTTGGTGCGCCCACTGAAATTGAAGTGCAATGGGCGCAAAAAGTCTGTGAACTCATGCCATCGATTGAAATGCTGCGTGCAGTGAATTCCGGTACAGAAGCTACCATGAGCGCCATCCGTTTAGCGCGTGGCTTTACCAAGAGAAATAAAATTATCAAATTTTCTGGCTGCTACCATGGACACGCAGATAGTTTATTAGTCGCTGCTGGTTCTGGCGGTTTGACTTTTGGTGTGCCTAATTCTGCTGGCGTGCCAGCGAGTATTGCCGAGCATACCTTGATTGCTGCTTATAATCGCTTAGATGAAGTAGAAACTTTATTTGCAAAATATGGCGATGATATTGCCTGCGTTATTGTCGAACCCGTTGCAGGCAACATGAATTGCATTTTGCCTGCACCAGGATTTTTAAAAGGTTTACGTGATTTGTGCGATCAATATGGCAGTGTCCTTATTTTTGATGAAGTGATGACAGGCTTTCGTGTGAGTTTGGGTGGTGCGCAAGCCTATTATGATATCAAGCCTGATTTGACAACGCTTGGTAAAATCATTGGTGGTGGTTTTCCCGTTGGCGCTTTTGGCGGACGAAGGGACATCATGCAAGGTCTTGCACCTTTGGGATCTGTCTATCAAGCCGGTACTTTATCGGGTAATCCCATTGCTATGACTGCTGGTTTGGCCATGCTGGAATTAATTTCACAAGCTGATATCTATTCTGATTTGGCAGCTAAAACAAAGGCCTTAATCGATGGTTTAAGCAAGCGCGCACGTGCCGCGAATATTCCTTTTTATGCGCATGCTGTTGGCAGCATGTTCGGGCTCTTCTTTACAGAGGCAAACCACATTCAATTTGAAGAAGAAGTAAAGGCTTGCAATGTCACTCGTTTTCAACAATTTTTTCATGGCATGCTGCAAGAGGGTGTTTATTTTGCACCCTCAGCTTTTGAAGCAGGCTTTGTTTCTTCTGCGCATGGTGAGGCTGAAATTCAAAAAACATTGATAGCAGCAGAAAAAGTATTTGCTGTCATGCCAGCATGTTTTTAGCTGGCATTTACTCAGGCCTGTCATGCCAGCACGCTTTTAGCTGGCATCCAGTTTTTCAGACAATTTTCTGGATGCCACCTCGCACAAAAAGCGTGCGGCTGGCATGACAAGCCCTTTGCTTAAAATGGTTTGACTACAGCAAGAATAACAATCGCCATTAAAAAAATCGCGGGTATTTCATTGATGATACGAAAGAAAGTTGTACTGTGCTGATCACGATCTTTAGCAAAATCATTTAAGAGTTTGCCTAAATAAATATGATAGAGGATGAGCAAGATCACCAAGCTTAATTTGATATGCAGCCATTGCATAGACATATAGCCGTGGAAATTAAAGCTAATCATCCACAAGCCAAATAAAATGGTGAGTACAGCGCCTGGTGTCGTGATGTAGTAATATAATTTTCTTTCCATCATTTTAAATCGTTCGCGGCTGATGGTATCTGTTGCTGCTGCGTGATAGACAAATAAACGCGGTAAATAAAATAAACCGGCAAACCAAGTGACCATGAAGATGATGTGAAAGGCTTTGACCCATAGCATGAGAGGCTCCTAAAGTTTTTCCGTGGTGGCTTACGGTACACCAATTTCTGTTATACTTCACTCTTAAAACGAGGTGATAAAGATGACGACCCCTTTGATTTTTACTGATAAAGCAGCCGCAAAAGTATGGGAATTAATCCAGGAAGAGGGTAATTTTGCATTAAAATTACGTGTTTACGTCACAGGCGGTGGTTGTTCAGGCTTTCAGTATGGTTTTACCTTTGATGAAATAATCCAAGCAGATGATACCGTCGTGAGTAAGATGGTGGATGGCAATGAAGTGCAGCTTTTAGTCGATCCTTTGAGTTTTCAATATTTGGCTGGCGCTGAAATCGATTACAAAGAAGACATCGAAGGCGAGCAATTTATTATTCGTAATCCTAATGCTAAGACGACTTGTGGCTGCGGGTCATCGTTTACGGTTGAGGAAAAAGTTGAAGAAGCGATTGAAGAAAATTAAGGAATTTTCTCAGTCTCAGGCAGCCAATAATAAAACATCATCATCGATATCACGCCAACCAATCCGCAAGCAAACCATAAACCCTGGCCGCCAAATCGCTCCATCACCAAGGCACCGCCAAAGGGCCCGAGTAACATGCCAAGATTAGAAGCGGTGGCAAAGAGTGACATGTAACTGCCGCGTCGATTTTCTGGTGCAATATCTGCAATGTAGCTGCTGGCAGAAGGATATAAAATCATTTCACCGATAGTCCAACTGACCGTTAATGCAATCACCTGCCATTGCGTTGTTGCAAATAACAAGCCTGCAAATCCTAGTGTGATAAAAAAACTACCGAGGACAAAATTGCTGCGATAAGACCAATTCATGGTCGCCACATTCAAGGGTAATTCACAGAAAACAATGAGCAAAGTGTTGACCGTGAATAATAAGCCATAAAAACTCAAGGAAAAATGTAAATCTCGACTGAGGAAAACGGCCAATGTGGATTCATGTTGGAAGAAAATAATGGAGATGGGCACCATCGCTAACATGAAAATACGCATGGCCGCATCATGCTTGAGCCATTTAAGATTTAATTCTATTTTTGCAGTGTTTGCCTTATTTGAGGTAAACCAAGTTGTGCGAAATAAGCCAAGAAAAAAAATGCAGACAGCTAAAATATTGGCTGTGCCATTTGCGATAAATATAGCGGAAAAAGAATGGTAAGCGAGATAGCCGCCGATGGCAGGCCCCACGCTCATGCCGAGATTGATGGCTAAGCGATAAATTGAAAAAGTAATTTTATACATGCCAGGCGCGGATAATTGCGATACCAGGGTTTGTGAAGCTGGCCGATATAAGCCAAAACAAAATCCCCAAAAAGTACAAGCCATCAAGATAAAGGGATAGTAATGCAATAAGGGAAAGATCAGCAAACCCATGCCATTTGCAAATAAGGCACAAACAATAATGCGTGCTGCACCAAATTGATCAATCAAACCACCGCCGACCAAGCTAGAAATTAACATGCTGGCACTAAAAACAGCAAAGGCAAAGGAAGCATAGCCTAGGCTGAAATGCAGGCCTTGATTGAGATATAAAATTAAAAAAACCAAGGCCATGTTGCCCACTTGATTCATTAAGGTTGCGGCAATCACGACCCAAAAAGCGGAGGGGAAGGAGCGAATGTGTGCGGTTATTTCTCGATAGATGTTCATGGTGGTACCGGGTTGTGTGATGAGTTGATTGA
>Ga0207082_1029_pt1 | contig 33669 bp, 31 predicted proteins | sample Alteio_BWMinHeat_56_FD_153588 | JGI IMG/M metagenome (GOLD analysis project Ga0207082, IMG submission 153588) | Enriched cells from forest soil in Barre Woods Harvard Forest LTER site, Petersham, Massachusetts, United States -... | ecosystem: Environmental > Terrestrial > Soil > Temperate forest >...
GGAAACTTCTATGCGCGTTACCTCAAAGACCTGCCTGAGAAAAAGAAATTACATAAGGATGGCACTACGTTTACCCAAAAAGAGATAGCAGAAAAATTTGCTAGAAATGCATCTAGAGTTTTGGTTGGCAACTGTAACGAATGCCGGGATGTATGTGAAATGATATGGGCAGAATGCACTGTTGATCTTCGCAAAGAACTTAATTTACCAGATTTTTCAAATAATATGCTTCCTTATATGGAACAAGTATCTTATGAGATAGGAGGAGATCATTGTTTTGGCATCGTCAATAGATGTTTATCATCTGATCTTTCAAATATTGCGTCTTGGATTCTAGGTGGTCGGAAAGTAAAAATAATTGATTTATGGAAATGTCCTGATAATCCAATATCAGTAAATGAACAACTAATGTTAGCTAAAGAAGATCGTAATTATGCATTTGAAGCTTTGCGAATCAAACTTGAAAAAGGAGCTAAACTAGAAATAGAGTCAGTCAGAGTACTTGGAGAAGGGCATTCTCTACGTTGGCTAAACAATGGCAAAGACCAACATTACTTTATACAAAAATGCTATCCTAATATTGCTTTTTTTAAGCAACGAGCTGTTGGTGATTACAATCATTCTTTACATCCGCAGGTTAGATATCAGCATAGGAATGATGCTCCTTACCTTATCAATACAGACAGACCTCAGCATAGACCTTCTAGTGCATATTATAGAAGAGATGAACAAGATCAATACTATCGTTATCATCCTTACTTCCGATGATAATACTAGCTTAGTGAATACATACCCCATTGTAGTGCTTTCAATTTAACGGCTGCGAAGCACAGCTTAGGCGTCGATATGCGATCAAGCTATGCAAAGACTTAATTATCAAGTTGATATTTAGCATCAAACGTCACATTTTTTGTCGCTAATAATTATCTGCAATCAGATAATCTGATCTATGTGTCGCAATTCACATAATGATATCTGATTTTGTTTTTTTACGGTTTGCGAGCAAAATAAACGGCCATGAAACAGCATTGATCACTCCACATACCATGTACGAAGCTGAATAACTCCAGACGTCAGCTACTTTACCTAGAGCTGGCTGAAACACTACGCCACCACTTGAACCCATCATTGAATCAAAAGACAAAATGGTAGCTCGTTGTTGGGAAGGAATGAGTCCATTTAAATAGGTTTGTCGCACAGGCATAGTCGCCGCAAAAATTAATGCCCAAATCGCAAGCAAGATAATTACCAACCAAAAATTAGAAGTTAATCCAATAGCAAAAAATAACATTGTATTCACAACCGCACCAGTGAGTAATAACGATGTTCGTCTTTTAAAAACTTTTCGCATATGAGGCACTACAAGGCCTCCAATGATTTGGGCTCCTGCTATAATTGCAGCTGCTAATCCGGCGATACTATAAGCAGTTGGGTTACCATATAATTTTAAAAGATAAGGCTGTAAGGCATAGAAGGCATAGATGCCGACACCGGAAGTAAATGGTTCAGCTAGTATGATCCAACGTGTGGGTGGATTCTTTAACCCGTAATCAATCGATACAGTTATAATATTTTTCATTTCATATAAGGCAGATTTTCCACGTTTTGGCTCAAAGCCTATATCAGACATGAGATAAAAGGCTGCCACAAAACCAATTGCTAAAAAAACTGTCCTCAAGATATACGGTATGCCAAGATTAGTATATTGGGCGATAATGCCTCCAGCAACCGAGCCTCCTAGCATACTAATACCTATTACAATTTCTCCCTTAGCAAGCACTGACTCTAAATTATCTTCGGATTGAGTGGCAAATAGAGCATCAACGAGCCACGCTTCCGTTGCTCCGGAAAAAAAAGTGAAACCTAATCCTAGAAGGATAGAGGTAAGAGCCCAACCCCAGAAAGGTGCGGAAATTTTCCACATGATTAAATACGTTAATGTTGCAGCAGTTAGCGTGATTGATCCCAGCAAAAATGATAAACGTCGACCTCTAGTGTCTGCGATCATTCCAGTGGGAACTTCGAAAATAACTTGACCGGCTGTGAAGAAAGCATTAGCAGCGAAAGCTTGGGTATTGCTAAGTCCTGCATTTAGTAAAAATAGTGTGTTAATACCCCAAATGAATGAAGTTGCTAAGGTGTTTAGCAAAGTCAATGTTAGATAAACGCGAGTAACAGACCTTGAGGTAGATTCCATTTAATTAATTTCGCGTGTGTGATCGAATGAGCATATCATCATACGCTAGCAGTTCCGCTATGTGTATTACAAACTGTAGGTTCTCGTTTTAACTTACGATAAGACACCTTATAGTAAGCTAGACTTAATAAATAATTTTTAATTTTAATCATACCCAGGATTTTTTATCATACTCTGTAAATCAGTACGATATAATCCAAGGAACTAAATCCATGGGAAGAGCTGGGGTAGCATTGCTGGTAACAGGACTTTGGGAGCGTCTCAATACATTGTTGAAAAAGTATAGGTTTATACCATGAATAAAATATTATTGATTTTAATGCCAATTGTATTATTAACTGCAAATATAGTTATTGCTAGTAATAATTCAAAAAACAATCTACCTATATCTCTTGAAGAAGTAACAATTGAATCCATTCATAATGCAATAAAAAATCATCAAATAAGCTGCGAAGAACTCGTCAATAACTATCTTGAACGAATAAAACTATACAATTTAAGCATATCAAAGCATGCTCCTATTAATGCATTTACTGAGATTAATATTAATGTAATGGATCAAGCTAGGAAGCTTGATGATGCTTATTCTAACACCCAGCGACTTACTGGGTCATTACACTGCATACCCGTTATTTTAAAAGATAACATAGACTCTTATGATTCAACATCGACTTCAGGAACACTAGCACTATTAGGTAATCAGCCTAATCAAGATGCTTTTCTAGTTGAAAAATTACGAGAAGCAGGTGCCATTATATTAGGCAAAGGCGGCATGGATGAACTTGCTTCCGGGATGTTTGGAATTAATAGTCGTAGTGGACGTATTGGTAATGCTTATAACCCTGACAAAAACCCCGGTGGTTCAAGCGGTGGTCCAGCTGCAGCAGTTAGCGCAAACTTCACTATGATAGGAATTGGTTCTGATAATAGTGGCTCGATTAGAATACCAGCTGCATTTAATGGTATTTATGGGTTACGCCCAAGTACTGGGCTGATCAGCCAGCGTGGGATTTTTCCAGCAGGTAATTTAGATGGCTCAGCAGGACCTCTTGCTCGCAATGTTGAAGATCTAGCTCGTATGTTAGATGTCATTGCCAAAGAAGACCAACATGATAAAAAGACATTGAATATACCCAGAGTACTCACTTATACCGCTTATTTGAATAAAAATGGTTTGAAGAGTAAACGTATTGGAATTGTACGCAGCGTTGGAAATATTAATACGTATAAATCCATGCCAAAAGATATTACTCAAATTTTTAAGCAATCATTACAAGCGATGAAAAATTCAGGAGCGATCATCGTAGATAACATTACACTGCCAGAATTCAATAATAATCGTGATTCTAATATGGCTGGAATGAGACAAGATATTGATGCTTATCTGACATCATATCCTGCTGTACGAAAAAATTATCAAGATTTATGTGAATCAAATAGAACGCGTGCTTATGGCAATATGAAAAAATGTCTGAAATTTTTTGAATCTATGCCAATTAAATTTGGCAAAAAATATAAAGATGCATTGAACATATTTAATAAAAACAAAATATATGTTGAAAACATAATGAAACAAAATCATCTTAATGCTTTACTGGTTCCAATTAGCACGACTGGAACTGCAACGTATGATCCTTACAAAGTAAATACTTGGCAAGCACCTATTTCATCCAATGCTGGATTACCAGCTATAACAATCAATCTTGGCTACACTGATTCTGATAAAATGCCAATTGGAGCTGAATTGATAGGTAAGCAATATTCAGAAGGAATCTTGATTGAAATTGCTTACGCCTATGAAAAAAATTCACAACCAAGAATAATTCCTACTATGCCTGAACAGAATTTTGTACTAGAAAAATTAGGTATACCTGAATATAACAATTTATTAACAACTATTGGATACAAAAGTTATTATGAGGTATTGATTAAGCATAAATCAGATCAATCTTGGAAAGACTTACAGCCTATGATATTTAAAGACATTGTGTATCGCGAGATAAATGAAATTCATTAAACTATGCAGTATTTCAGCGTGCTTTTGGAGCCCCACGATTGGAATAAAGTCGCCGAACCGCTTGCGATAAAGTTCGCTCAGCCGGTGACGATGTCCACTCGGCTCCATTACAAAAATCATTATTTTGCAACAGAGCCTTTGATTATATACTTTGAGCGCGACATGTTAATTCTGATTCGGTTTTGTTTAATCTTACAATTCTTCTATTTATTTTGATTGAAATAAGATTCAATTCGGCGATCTGGTGCTAACCACATCATAGCAACAATAATGTATAACGTGTATGAAATAAACGAATGATAAAATGCAAGTGGAATGGCTATTATGTACAAAAAAATTGATACCATTTCTTTCAATCCATGACCATGAGCTTTCGCAAGTGATGACTCTTTCCCATGATACGAAATCAATGTGCGTGTTAGCACCTGATAAGCAATGGCTGATCCTAGCAAATCAACACCGTATAAGGCTACTGGCCATGTCGCAAAATTATTTTCACCCATCCATGATGTCAGAAATGGAACCAGAGATAGCCAGAAAAGTAAGTGTAAATTTGCCCACAATATTTTACCGTTTACTTTTTGAATGGCTTTTAGAAGATGATGATGATTGTTCCAATATATTCCAATAAAAACAAAGCTGAGTAGGTAACTTATAAAAACGGGTACAAGTGGTTTAAGAGATATCAATGTCGCCGTATGTGGTGCTTTCATTTCTAAAACCATGATGGTGATAATGACGGCAATAACACCATCACTGAATGCTTCCATACGATTTTTATCCATCTATTCCCTAAATCATAAATTGGATAGGATTGTTAAATGAATTAAAAAATACGAACTCCTCTCTAGAGCACTTTGTGGAGGAGTGTGTGCTTTAATACATTAGTAATATCATTGAGATTTTGTATTAAAAACAAGGCTTAAAATAGCCATGATTATTCTCATTTTTTTGTTAAATATCGTCATGATTATGAAGATACATTTTCAAATTCATTTAATTCTTTCTTGAATGCATTGATTTTATCCGTACGGCAAGATTTAACTGTAGCTGAATCTACATTTATATTTTTTACGGCCTTGCCTAGAATGATCGGCTTCATGCAATCACTCCAAAATTTTTTATCGTCATTTCCTTTCCTGGAATATCCTGCATTCAAACAGGCTTTAGCAATAACAGCACAAGGCTTAGAATCAGATGACATCATTGCATCGTCTGCAAAAACTGGTTGCATTAAAATAACAGATGCCAATATAAGAAGATGAGTTTTACGCATAAGAAACCTCCAGTGTGATTAAAAATATCCTTTTCTAAGGCTATAATTTACCTAAATAAAAAATCATTTCAAAACATGTAGTAGGCGAAATAAAACGTTACCTTGATAATACATCATAGCAGATGTGCGGGCTCCGTTGCAAAAATAATGATTTTTGCTAACCTAACGGCCACATTATAAATGGCACGGATCCGAATGGCTAATAAAAAATGTTTTGTCGCAAGAACGATAGTTTCGAGATCTCTTTTCTGAAAATCTCAAAGTAATCTTGCAAGGATTAATCAAATGATCAGCTTCAAATGGCATCATTTTCAGCAAGATATTATTATGCTTGTCGTGCAGCTGGTACTTATCATATTCATTAAGTTATCGCGATATTGAAGAGATGATGCAAAGCACCCCTTCCACTTTATGGACACTCAATGAAAAACTTGATTATTGAGTGTGAAAATCATGCGGAAGAGAAGTTTTTGTAATAAGATGAATAAACGCTGTTTTTGGATAATGAAAATTGAATACTATATTATTGATTTTCTTTGGTGCTGGATTAGGCGGGGTACTGCGATATTGGATATCTAATGGCGTTTATTTACTATTAGGTCGACAGTTTCCCTATGGCACTTTAATCGTCAATATTAGCGGATGTTTTTTCATGGGACTGTTATTTGTCCTGACACTAGAACGATTTGATAGTTTTGGTTCTCAACTTAGAGCTTTATTGCTAATCGGATTGCTAGGCGGCTATACAACGTTTTCCTCCTTCTCAATAGAAACCATTAATCTTTTTGAGACTGGGAATTGGTTAAGCGCAATAATGAATATTTTTTTCAGCACTACCTTATGTCTTGTAGCAGCTTGGTTAGGTGTTATTGGAGGAAGAAACCTATGAAAACTATTGATGTTTTAATAGTCAGAATTTACATAACAGAAGCGTCGCATTTACTTAACAAGATAGTCGATTACTTAAAAAAAGACGCAAAGATTCGCGGAATAAGCGTATTTCGCGCTATCAGTGGCTTTGGCGAAACAGGCATCCATACAGCATCCCTGGTTGATCTTTCTCTTAATTTACCGCTTACCATAGAATTTTTTGATGATGACAGGGATAAGATCGAAAAAGCTTTGGATCACTTAACCGCAATAATCAAACCTGAGCATATTGTTTTATGGGATGCAAAAGCTAACATTTAAGGTTTTATAAATCTAGACTCCACAGCCTTATGCAAGGCTCCGATCCGGATCGTGTTGATACATGGGGGCCCTATGCTGTTTTCTGTGATCCGTAGGCAAAAAAATAGGCTCTACATGGGTTTCAGGGAGATACCATGTATTTTATTATTTGAGACAATCAGACAGGAGTCTGATTGAGCAAAATCCGGAATGGAAACGTATTTTGCGGTCGAAAATAATAAAATACATGGTATCTCCCTGAAACCCATATAGAGCCAAAAAATATACCCCGTATCTAAATTTTGAGACGCAAGATACAAATGCGATGATATTAGATTTTTTCGATTACGCGATAACAAACCAAATGCAGTAAAAGACCATTATCTTTCTGGTGACCCAAAAATATTACCCGAGCACGGCTCCATCCCAAGTATCGCTAAAACAAGCTTTCTGCCCGTTTTCCAAGAATCAAAAATAATAAAATCAACTTCTTTGAGGCACCACCGTTTAGGTTAATCGTTCGTACGCTTTTTCCCCGTGCTCAGCGATATCAATGCCTTTTGACTCTTCTTCTGGTGTGGGGCGAATAGACATTATAGTTTTAAGAAAACACAATATTATGGCCGTGCCAACAACAGTCATTAAGATAGTGGCGCTTACTGCTATCAATTGTTTTACTAATAAGCTTGAATTTCCATAGAAAAATCCATCGGCACCCACTGGATTCACTGTTTTAGTTGCTAAAAGTCCTGTCATCATGGCTCCTGTTACCCCACCTATGCCATGGCATATAAAAACATCTAATGTATCATCGATGTTTCTAAGTAATTTATTCCTATACGCCATGGCGAAGTAGCATACAATTGCACCAACACAACCAATTATTATAGCTCCCATTGGTGTTACGTAGCCTGCGGCAGGGGTAATCGCAACTAATCCTATAACTGCTGAACATGCTTTACCAATTGCTGAGGAAGGATGTCCTCTTAGCCAGCATAATATTGTCCAGGTAAAAATGGATGCAGAAGCAGATAATGTTGTTGTTACAAATGCTAAACTAGCAAGGCCGTTGGCAGCTAAGGCAGAACCTGCATTAAAACCATACCAACCAAACCAGAGTAAAGATGAGCCTAAGATAACAAAAGGTATATTATGAGGCGTATCGTGACGGGCTGTATTATTGGTTAATCGAGGTCCCAAAATGATGGCTGCAACAAGGGCGGCAAACCCCGAACTAATGTGTACAACGGTACCACCTGCAAAATCGATAGCGCCTAGCGCTGCAATCCAACCATTAGGTCCCCATACCCAATGTGCGATAGGGGTATAGATTAATAGGTTCCATAAAATAATAAATAGTACATAAGCTTTAAATTTCATTCGTCCAACAATGGCTCCTGAAATCAAAGCAGGTGTGATGACAGCGAACATCATCTGGAACATCATATACGAATATTGGGGGATGTTAGAGGCATCGTTCATAGTGTTGATGCTTATATCTTTTAATCCTGCCCATTGCAAACCACCAATAAAACTATTTCCCACAGAAAAAGAAAGACTAAACCCAAGTAATGCCCACGTTAAAGGTATGACTGCGAGACAAATGAAACTCATATTGATTGTATTAATAACGTTACGTGTTGAGACCAGTCCGGAGTAAAAAAATGCAACACCTGGAGTCATTAATAATACCAATGCTGATGAGGTAATTAACCATGCGGTGTCACCATTATTGATCATATTCTTTCTCCTCAAAGTCTGCCTAGAGTTGATTGAATATACACAAAGCGTTTAAACATACTGCACACTATCTTATCCTTTCTATGGTAAAATGACAAAAAATTATAGGTAGAGTCAAACAGTGGTATTACAATAATTGTTCATTCAATCAAATAGTATTTTTATGATTTTCCATACACATTTAAAATGGCAATAGATTGACGTTGACAAACTTTTTGATCATCATGTTGCTGCAATGAATTCTCCAAGAAAAGTAGCAACTACCTATTGAAGAGCAAGAATAATTTTTAATCGCTATAGGGTCTGTTGACATTTCATATCAGGATTTAGGTTTAAAAGGAGATTTACCTGTGAAAATAAACGTATTTGTTACATTACTGCCTATATTCTTAGGGTTCACTGGTGTTGCACAAGCAACCATGATAGTACCTAAACCAAAAACCTGTCCTGCTGTAGCGGCTATTACAGCGATTGGCGTTAGCAGAAATGTGCAACCCAATGGCGAGGACCTTTGGGTTGCAGGGCGACGTGATCAACAGTATGGCACAATAGATGACTGGACATTTCTAATTGGGAACATCCCAGCTACGGGTATCGATCAAGCTTATCATGAAGCGACTTCCGCTCTTGCTTCATTAGCTTTTCAAAAAGGTCCATTGACAGGTCCACTCAGTAAGTGGTTGTGTTATTATACTACCTTACAAGGGTATACTGCTGTTACTATTAACCCGCCTATTGTTAGTAATGAAAATATGTACTTAATGGACTAATGAAAGTATGTGCAAGTAGTAAATTCTTTATGGCATATTGCTTAAACAATGATGATTGTTTGCGCCTTAAAAGTAATTTATGATTTAGGGTCTTTTGACATTTGGTGTGGATTTATTTTTTTATCCAAGGATGGAAAATGAATTATTTTTTTCATATTTTAAACAAGCAAAAATATATTGGCTTAGTTTTACTTCTTTTTTCAGCTTCTGTTTTTGCAACATCTGGCCATATTTATTTGGGCGGCACACTCGGTGCCAGCATGGCACGACTTGGGAATAAAACGCCTCAAATTAGTTATGATGACGGTAATTTAACCGATGCGTATCCCAGCAACGGTGGTCATTCGACAGTGACCGTCGTGGGTGCAAATGTTGGCTATGAATTTGTAGGATCGTGTTTTAAACCAGCAATTGCATTCGGATTGGGGGTTTATGATACGCCAACAGAATATGGTTATCATGGTCAAGTAATTGAAACAGCCTTAGGCGACCCTAGTAATGCTCTGTATCAATACAACTATAACATTAATAGTGTGCGTATTATGGCCGAAGCAAAACTCACTTGGATGATAAGACAATTTGCACCTTATATTGATATTGGCGTAGGACCTGTTTGGAATCACATGAACGGATATACAGAAACCTCGGTTGATAGTATCGGCTATGTAGCATTGCCACCTTTTCGATCTCACACCAATATGAATCTTGCCTACCAGGCAGGGCTTGGCGTGGGTTATATGTTTAATTTTGTAGGCTATCCATCCAATTTTATGCAAGAGCGGATCTCGGTCGGATACCGCTATGCGAATTTAGGCGATGCTAACTTTGGAACACGAAGTACAACCTACCCGTATCAACTAGATACGGGTAAATTAAAAACGAATGATGTATACCTTACTTATACGCATTTATTTTAAGTCAAGAATGAGAAGGAAGTCATATGCAATTTCACAAGATGAGGATACTATTAAGTTCTATCACGATTATTTTAAGCATAGGCTTTCTTTTCCCAATAACAGCTTTTGCTGCGCATCTGATTACCATCACTCCCACGTCACCTTTCCCTTCTGAAGTCGCCGCTTCTTCCATTACCACAGCAACTTATACAGTCACGAATCGAGCATCAAAAATTAGTCTGACGGTCATCGATCAAACTCGATTTCCAAGTGGTAGTGGATTATCTATTTTATCCTCTACCTGTGGTACGTTGCTTAGCCCAGGGCAATCTTGTGTGCTTACATTACAGCTGCAAGCACCCCCTACACCCCAGACCATTTCATTTGAATTAAGAGAATGGGCAAAACCTTCCGCAGATGGGGTGAGACTACCTATTGTCATTACTATTCAAGAGAGCCCTACGCTTTTAGTCGCAGCAGGGCAGGATTTGACTAGTAGTCAACCCCCACTACTTGCTATTAGCACGAGCGGTGGAAGTACATGGAAAGGCGAAACTATTACTAATCTACCCCCATCGGGTTCATTCAATGGAGCAAGTTGTACGGGTAGTGGGGCAAGTGCCATCTGTACCGTAGCGGGTTTTCAATTTACGAATAATATTACTATTCCTTTTCTTGTTGTCACAGTTAATGGTGGCAAAACCTGGGAAATAAAACCTATTGCTAATTCTCCGACATCAGGTTTTTTTAGTGCAGCAAGTTGTACGGGTAATGGAGCAGGTGCTATTTGCATCGCAGCAGGATTAAACGGGATAAGTGGTCAGCCGCCTCTTCTTGTTGCAAGTACGGATGGTGGAAATACATGGGGGGTAAAAAACATTGCTAATCTTCCAACCTCTGGTTTTTTTAATGCAGCAAGTTGTACAGGTAACGGAGTAAGTGCTATTTGCACTGCGGCAGGGTTAAACGCATCTGGCCTATTTCCTCCTCTTCTTGCAGTAAGTACAGATGGCGGAAACACGTGGGGGGTAGAAAATATTGTTAATCTCCCAACATCAGGTATTTTCAATGGGACAAGCTGCACCGGTAGCGGAGCAAATGCAATTTGCACAGCAGTAGGGCAAGACTTGAGCTCGCTTACCAATCAGCCTCCTTTGCTTGTTATTAGTACAAATGGTGGCAATACCTGGGGAGTAAAAACCATCCCTAATTCTCCAACATCAGGTGTTTTTAACGCAATAAGTTGTACAGGTAGTGGAATAGAAGCCATTTGTACAGCCGTAGGGCAAGATTTGAGCTCGCTTATCAACCAGCCCCCTCTTCTCGCAGTAAGTACGGATGGTGGAATTACCTGGGGAGTGAAAAACATTTCAAATCTTCCTACATCCGGCGTTTTCAATGCAGTAAGCTGTACTGGCGGCAATGGGGCGAATGCGATTTGTACGGCAGCAGGTCAAGACTTGAGTTCGCTTATAAATCAACCTCCTTTCCTTGCGGTAAGTATGAATGGTGGTAATACATGGGAAATAAAAAACATTACGGATCTTCCTCTATCAGGCGTTTTCAAAGCAGCAAGCTGCACCAGCAGTAACTCGGTTGCAATCTGTATCGCAGCAGGACAGGATTTGACTGGCGATCAACCCCCTCTTCTTGTTGTGAGCATAGATAGCGGAAACACGTGGGCAATAAAAACTATCGCTCATTTTACTTTATCAGGTATTTTTAATGGAACTGGCGCTACAGGCGGTGTCTTAGGTAGTTTTTTCCCAAACCTCATGGTATGGATCCATCACTTTAAATATACTTCATAACCCCATATAGGGATAAGCACAGCCTACAGCAGCATAATTGTTGGCAATGTCATAACTTTAGTCGTGGACTTTCTTGGTTTGAGGCAATCACCTGCTAATCCACTCACAAAATTAACACGCACTCACGGTGGTGACGATGCCGAGAATGCTCTATGCGGCAAATAAAATAAATTTAAGCTGCTCGATAACGGTTGCTACAACACTTCACTTTTGTACTGTTTTACTTTTATAAAAATCAGCGGGTCTTGTCTTATTATTTTTTAGCACTTGGAATAAGTTATCATAGACATTATTAGCACTCCACACATACCAACCAGAAACACCTTTGGCATCTTCTACGCCACGAATTTCTTTTAACAAATATTTTTGTTTTTCTGCAGCTGAAGTTTTCTTTATATAATGAAAATTTGCAGCTTCAATGAATGCATGTACTTTAAACGGCGTATTACCATTAAATTGCCCTACTAAAGCATTTAAAGAATTATTAATGGTTTTATAGGGCTCAGCGGAATATTTTTGATAAGGCCAAAAATGTGATGGATAAACCATAGGGTTTACCCCATCAACGCTATCAGCAAACATTTTAATATCTTGACCAATATGCATGGAAGGGTAGTAACTTACTTCCCCAAAAATATCAATTTCCATCGGCACATGTGCTGCGTTTATTTTTTCTTTAAACCATCTAATGATTTGATAAACATCTTTTGCATGTTGTGGATTAGATGGTTCTTTGGAGCTATAGCGAATATAGTCAAGTTGCACAGCATCAGCGCCCGCTTTAATTGCATCATTGGCTAATTTAAATTTTTCCTCCCAATGTGCTTGTGAATGAATTTGTTCGTGATTGCCGCCATCAGAAAATACTACAATACGAGTGACATTCTTAATACCAGCAGCTTTGACTTTGGCTATAGCAGGGGCATAATGCGAACTATAATATTCGTGGTCTATTATAAATGTATTAATACCAGTGACTTTGGCCTCGTTGATTAAATATGCTAATTTAGCTGGATTTTCTAGCATATATTGTGTTAAGTAAATACCTTTATCCCAAGCGTATGCAAATGAAGTGATGCTGAAAATGACTAATGTGGGTAATATAAATTTGAACCATTTTTTCCACATACAGACTCCCTTACGGTTGCCTCATATACGTATAGGTTAGCATAGATTACCAGCAAGATTGGTACGCACATGCAATGAGATAACGTGCATTCAGGATAATATTTCCAGTAATGTCTTATTCCAAAACAATTATATTAATTATAAATACAGATAGTTATATGGATTAATGTCATGGATGCGAGTTTTGATAAAATTTAATTTATAGATGTAATTTTATTTTTATCATAAGGAACGTGGTCGAAATATAAACTAATACAATCTGAGCGAACATTGCTCATTGTAACTCTTGTTATGGTTTATGTAATTTATTTAACAAAGGCTTAATAGGTATTTCGAGTGTTGATATTTTTTATGCAATCGAGAAAGAAAAATATGTTTTCCTTCTCAAAACCAGGATATAGAAATCCTGAGTTTTGTCAATTTTCAATCCCAACCGCATATAACCAATCTGTTGTTGGCAATACTAGTTTGCGTTCAACAAGATTAAAAAGTCCAATGACAAACTCTGCTTCACAGCAAATTTCGCCATCACGAAGCATTTTCTGTGAAAGTGTACCAATTTTCTTTTCGTAGGAAAGCATTTTCGTCTCAATTATTATCTTTTCGCGCAGACGCAGTTCTTTTAAGAAGGCTAATTTAATTTCCAAAATCGTTGGGCCAAGTCCCGTCTCTTGAATTTTCTTTAGTCCAAAATTATTTTTCGTGATAAAGTCCCAACGCGCTTCTTCGAACAAAATAAGGTATGACGCATTATTGATATGTCCAAACGTATCAAGATAAATTTCTTTGATAATTAAAGGATAGTAAAATATTTTTGCATTCATTTGCATAGTTTCCCAGGAATATCAGATCGTCATTGCATCTAATTTTAATGAATCGCAGATTCAAAAACGAAGTGCAACTCACCGTTTTTCATATGATTTGCTCAGCACTTCAGATGAGTCTTATAACACGGATGCATTATACTCATGCTATCAAATTGAATTCGTTTTTGGAAGTATTGCTCAATAACATGAAATTATTCTTCACTCAAATAAAACCTCTGGAGTATATTCACCCTTGCAAGTTGACTCAATCTGGATAAACGATTTTAATGGAATGATACCTACCAACGTGAAAAGATTAGATACTTACACCTGCTCGCTAAAATTATGTATTTATTGCTTTTAATACCGTGTTCAGCTATCGTGATTACCCGGTAAACATTCACTTCGCGTAAATGAATTTATACCAGCAGAATTAACAAAAAAGGGATTTTTTAAATGAAGCAATTTAAACTAGCCTCATCAATATTTATTAGTACCGTGTTACTCTCCTCCACTGCCATTGCCCATGTTTCACTGAAAGGCGAAGTGATGCCAGCTACCGCCACAGCACTTTACAACTGGACTGGGTTTTATGCTGGTCTCAATGCTGGTGTCATGAATCACACCATGAATATTACTGATACACAAGCCACTTCTTTTAATGCCACCATCCAGCAAGTATCAAACCCTAGGTTCACCGGCGGATTCCAGGCTGGATATCGTCATCAATTGAACCAGACTAGTACATCTGGCGTGTATGGTTTAGAATTCAGCACTAATTTTTCAAATGCGAGATTTAAAAAAGAATATGGTTCTCCTTTTGCTCTCTATCAACTGAGCTCCGAAAATAAATTAACGGATATCTGTTTGCTGCAATTAACTGGCGGTATAGCTGCTGATAGAACATTATTATTCCTGGCGGCTGGTTTGTCATGGGTAAATATAACGGGCAGCACGACTAACCTGGATAGCATTGCATTCTTTAACTCATTCAATGTCAGTAAACAGGAACTGGGTACGGCAGTGGGTGGTGGTATTGAATATGCCTTCAACGAGACAATTTCTGCACGCCTCAAGGTAGATATCATCACACCCAATACCTATTCCACGTCCGATAATACTGGCGATAATTTTCAGATCTCAAACAATATCGTACAGGGTACATTAGGAGTTAATTATAAATTTGCATAAATGACAGTGTTCCTGAATATGGCCATCGCGTATTTCTCTCATCTAACAAGGATGGTGTGAGATTAATAATCAAAAGGGATTTTTATGAAAGCTCTATCTAAAACGCTCGCTTTTCTGCTTGTTCTTATCGTGGGAATAGGAACCTCGTCAGCCAAAACTTCATCTGTCAAAACCTCATCTATCAATTCATCACCCAACCAGACAGATCAACTGAGTCCGGTTTTATCCGCGGCAGGGCTGCCCTTCCGCGTCATCATAGAAAAAACCAATTTCCAACTGCCTGTAGGATTTCACTCTGGCCTGGTTGGGGTATATAAAGGACTGTGGATATTTATCGCAGGACGTATTAATGGTCTGCACGGATTTGGTATCAGCAACAATTTTCCTGCTGACGCTCAAAATACGAGTATCTATGTAGTCAACCCCACCACAGGTCTTGTCACTTCTCGTTCATTAAAAGATTCAAGTTCTGGTTTGACCCAGCAGCAAATTGACACATTAACCGTTACAAGTCCACAAGGATATCAAGAGGATAATACACTTTTTATGTCCGGTGGTTATGGTGTAGATACTGCTACAGGAACATTCGGGACTAAGCCTGTTTTAACTGCCATCTATCTACCGGGTATAGTCGAGTGGGTTACACAACCTGGAAATAAACATTATTCTGTTGCTAATAACATACGTCAAATTTATAACCCAGTATTTCAAATCGCGGGTGGAGAAATGTTTAAATTAGGCAACATAACACAACTTGTTTTTGGACAAAATTTCGATGGTGATTATACTGATGGTAGTAACGGCAATTATAGTGATCAAGTACGGCAATTTCAGATAAAACGTGATGACGGACAATTTTCTGTCGCTATCTACAATGCAAAGCCAAATAATCCTGATCCCAGTTTTCGACGCCGAGATCTGAATGTTGTTCCAGCCCTGCTAAATAATAATAATCATCTTCAATATGGTTTGGTTGCTTATGCGGGCGTTTTCACTACATCTTCTGGCGTATGGACAGTACCCGTTGTTATCAATGACACCAGCGATCCGATGATGGCCGATCCTAATTCGCCAACTACTTTTAAGCAGGCAATGAACCAGTACGTTTGTGCAACAGCAAGCTTGTATTCCAGAAAATACATGAGCATGTATCACATCTTTTTTGGCGGCATTTCATATGGTTTCTTTTCTAACAGCGTATTTCAGACTGATAGCGAAATTCCTTTTATCAATCAAGTAACAACCGTACAAATGGATAAGAATGGCAATTTCACTCAATACTTAATGGACAGCCAGTATCCCGTTATACCATCGACTGGATCCAACCCAGGGAACCCTCTTCTCTTCGGTGCTGGTGCGTATTTTATAGCAAATAATATCCTCCAGTATCCAAATACAGTGATCAGCCTGGACAATATTCGTAAGCCTACTGTCATTGGATATATAGTAGGCGGGATACAGAGTACTTTACCGAATACAAATGTTAATTCGGATTCATCCGCCTCCCCCTATGTATTTAAAGTCACATTAGTGCCTACCCGATAATCCGGTTGTCGGGTGCACCCTACTCTCGAGACCGTGCCACAATCGTCAGAGTAACTCTCACCTGTCCACGAAGAACAACCAGTGCAACAGGGTCCCCTGCATGTAACGCGCTCAGAGCAAAAGTGTAATCGTAAATATCATGAATCTTTTTCCCCGCTAATTCGACAATCATATCATCCTGCCTGAGACCTGCACGTTCAGCTGGAGAATCTTTTGTTACACCAGAGAGCTTTACTCCCAAACTATCAGAGCTGGTGTAGTCAGGGATGGTGCCTAGGTAAACTCTAAACCCGCGTCCAGGGTGATCGCCGGTCTTTTGTACTTGCTGGTAGTCCATTACGTTTTGCTTGATTTCAAGCACCAAAATAAGATCAACCAAAAATTTTGAAATTCTTTTCATACCCTCGTAGTTCAGGGTCTCAGGTTTATCACGAGGAGTGTGGTACTCGTCATGCGATCCCGTGAAAAGATTCAGCGTGGGTACGCCATGCAGATAAAATGACGTTGAATCTGTCGGTAAATAAGGATCATTTTGTGTAATTAACGGCATAGCATCCCTCTTATTGACACGCTCAATAAGCTTTGGCCAAATCGAACTGGAACCGACTCCCTGAAGTACGAGATTCTTTCTTAAACGACCAACCATATCAAGGTTAATATTGGCATCAATGGCAGGCCGTAGTGACTTATTTCCAGTTTTCTCTATGAAATCTTTTATAAAATGAGCTGATCCGAGCAAACCTAATTCTTCTCCTGACCATATGGCAAACAAGATGTCTTTGCTTCCATGAAGCTTGCCCTGTGCCTTCAAATTACTTAACGCAACTGCAGCTTCTAGCACACTAGACACACCAGAGGCATTGTCATCAGCACCGTAGTGAATGAGCTTTATTTCATCCTCTCGTGACCGCGAGCCACTCAGCTCTCCCCGCCCTAAATGATCGATATGGGCACCGATAATCATCATTGAGGCTGTGGCTGCATCAACCTTAAGCCTGGCAAGTACATTACGTCCGTGTTGTTTTTTTTGCTGTACGTCAATGTGACAAGCAATCTTGATACCAGTTAACTCAGGTACAGCATCCAGTTGGCCAGAATCCAGCTTGTCCTGTAATTTCTGCAGCGAATTGAACTGATAAGCGTTGTTTCTTAACAGTTCATTGATGACGACATCCTCAACTGAAATCGCTACAACACCGGAACTTGATAGTGAAGTATCAAATGAAAGCGGGATCAATTCATTCTTTACTTTTGAATTGGGGCCACTTACAAAAATTATTCCCTTTGCACCATTTTCCTTAGCCGTAAAAGCTTTATAGCGCGGTGAGGAATACTGACTCAACTGACGATGTTGTTCATTGCTTATCTTTTCAGGAGTATACCTGAAAACAATCACCCACTTATTCTTCACGTTTAATCCATGATATGAATCATAAGCCGGGAGATCGCCCAAAATCGGAGCGGTGATTCCATAGCCAGCAAAAACTAATTCTGAACCTGCAAAAGATGTATTGTCCGAAAACGAAAGCGGGCGCCATGCCTGACCTAATATAAGGCTTCTTGTTGCTCCATTTTGGTTTGTAACAGAGCATGAATTGTTTTTTCCGAGTAAGACACCAGCAGTAAAGTCAAATTCCTGAAAAAATGTTCCATTGTCTCCGGCAGGTTCAAGTCCCAGATGCTGGAATATGTCGGCAGTGTATTGAGTAGCGAGTTTTTCGCCTTTAGTGCCAGTAAGCCGTCCTTCCAGGGAGTCAGAGCTTAAGAATTCAACATGAGTTTGCAGAGATTTTTTTGTAATTGCATGGCTTAAAGTAGTGCTATGAGTGCACTCCAATCCCAGATATAAAAAACAAAACCCTAGCAAAATATCAGTCTTAACTCGCATGCGATGAATTAGCCTGGCAGTACCTCTACCTTACTTACTTCTTGCGGTGAATTTTGCTTTTGATCTTTATGGGGCAGGTTGTCGCGACTTTTGCTTGTTGTTTCAGCAGATCCTATTGTTTCGCCCTGATGACACCCCATGCAACCTGCGAATGCCAGCGAACTTAAAAACGTTGCAGAGAATAATGCCACAGTAATAATTATAACTTTGAATGCGAGTCCTTGCATAGTTAATCTCCAGTACCTGAGGTTAATTAGGATTTGTAATTCTGCATCTTATACGATTTTTAGCATAGTGTGAACGAGATACGTCGGGCGAATGTTACCGCTATTCCATTATCGAAAAAATCTCTGGGCGTTTTTTCAATTATCATATCCAGCTCATGTTCAATTGTCCCATCTACATCGACCTCCTTGTTCGGTACGATTTATTTTGGCACAACGTTGATTTCGAGCCATTTTGATTAAGCTTTCGGTCGAATTTTTAGCGGCGCAATTCGCTCGTCGTTACCCGACCATGACAACTAGCACATTCATAAGTTCGTTGATATTGACTCATCATACGCAGGGAATCTTTTGAGATCCTGCGATTATGAATTTCTGCCAAACGTTTTTTTCTCATCGCTAATACATCATAGTCTGGCCATTTTTTAGTTTCTTCTATATGTTTAGGTTGAAAGAGTTGAGAATAAGTTCCATCCGCAAACCCAGCCATCGTCATTGCTTTTTCTATGTCGCCCCTTTTTAAACAATATTCAGCCTGTTGCAAAAAAACATCGCCCAACTCAGTTACCGCAGCTTGAAAATTATAAGGTGCCTTCCAAGTGCTTATACAGTCCTCCGGATGCAAAGTGCAAGGACCTTTCCCCTGATTAGCGGTGTCAACAAAGTTTTTTGCAGCTTTCAGTAATTCTTGTTTGGAAGCAGATGGCTCATTATGCAACATTAAAATAGCTGTCCAAAGATTAAATGAAGGCCGAGTGCCAATTGCTTTTATGATAGCTATTTGTGTTGATTTTGAAATGTGATCAGTTTGTATTATTTCTTCTAGGCTTTTTGCGCCTACTATCCAGCTATCAATTCGATGATCATTTGGTCTTAAATTTGCAGCAGATTTTAGTTCTGAAATAATATATTTTCTAGAAATAAAATAAAAATTTGTTTATATTTTTTATTTAATAGCAATTATTCTCTCCTCTTCACTTTTTATGTCTCGTTCATGCATCAGGATTTAAATTTTGGATGGGATGTTTTCACTGTCGCTTCCGCCTCTCGTATCATTCCTTTTTTCGGAGATGTGTTACCAAATACCAAACCTAATGAAGCACATTCACGAAACATGAGCGGCAATTTTGCCGGTATGCTGGCCGCAACCGTCCAGCGGGTTTTCACTGGATAGATGCCAGTGAAAAACGGTTTTAGGAATGCATTCATCAACGTTGATGCGGTCACCGACGTAGTAAATCCTAATAATGTGGGAATTTTGGTATTCGTTTCATTCATCACCTGATAACAGTAATCCCTCACCATAAATCCTGGTAACAAGCAGGAATTAGCGACCAGGTTACGAAAAAAGAATGACAGATGCACGACTGGATCTTTGGCGCCCTTGGCCATAAAACTAAATGTTTCTGAAACATTACGGTTAGTTTGTCGTGCATTACTGGCAAGAAAGAGTGGAAGAATAGCATTTTTTGCCACCGTTGTTTTGAAAAGCCCCTGATAATCTGATCCAAAGTAATCGATTCCAATAAGCGTCGCAAAATTGCCAGTGAGACAATAAGTCGTTCTACTCATTGTGCCCGCGAATAATCCTTTCACGCCAATACTTTTGAAGGTAGCGGTATAAGTGATAGGTTTAGTATTAGGATTATCAAGAGTATAAAATATACGACGCAAAGCCATGCCTTCAGATGGAACGGTGAACAGTGCCAGAGCGATATTTTTTGGGAGGTTGCCAGTAAATACTTGTGCTGGGGTTAGCTTTGTTGATGATGCTGTCGAGTCATTGCTGTTCTTGTTAGACGTGAATAGTCTAGTTTTCATAGTGTTCATGCATGCTTTAACAACATGCAATCCTCGATAGTGATTGATTGTTTGGCATTATTGCAAAACAATATTGTTTAGCTAAATTAAGCGCTTGTCGATGATAAAACGGAAGTAACTAATGTACAAGGAGAAAAATACAAACACAAATCACCTATTCAAATGTAAGCACTTCGAGGCTGATATTATTTTTCGGTTAGTGCAATAGTACCGCAAAAACTCAGTAAAAGTGATAAAAATTGTTAAAGTAAATTGCTAAACGAATATTCTTTACACACTTGAGTGAGAGACTCTACCTCTATAAGATCTAATTCGCTTTGAATACAGTAAATGTTTTATTTACATAATTACCAGTAATAACATCTTCAACATTTATCTGCTGATTGGATTCTGAATTTAATTCTGGAGTGATTAAATTAGATAAAGTGGTGCGTTGAGCATCGAGAGAATTAATAATGGAATTTAATTTTTCTGGATTTGAGGTATTTGAGATAGATTCACTGGATATTAAATCAACCAGGTTTTTTTGCTGGACTTCTATGATTTTAATAATGGTTTTTAGTTTGCTGATAATAGATGTGTTAATAGAATCATGGATACTGCCTGACGCAAGTATGCTTGCTTGGTTTGCTTGTATCGTCTTTGAAATTAAATTTAAATGATCAGCGACAGCCAGGGCTTCGTCAGCAGATTGAGGCATAGCAGAGACGTGTTTTACATCTAGAATCATATTGTTTAGATCTGTGTTTTTGCCTATAGCGGGTTCGGCGCAGAAAGCAAAGCTACTCACAATCGAGCATATGATGAGTCCCATCTGTCTCAATGGATTGAATTTTAATGTTAGTTTCATACTTGATAGACCGATCTAATATATCTTTATATTTTGATTTTGGAACATTATAACACAATTATTTGAATTGAAAATATATTGCCATGGGAGCATTGCCCAATAGGCACAATTATGACTCAAGAGTGTATGTAACTATATATTAGTTAAACTAATCAATGACTGGGTGATCTGTCATTATCCCATGGATATATATCCTGTATTGTATGATGTAAATTAGTTAATGAAATGTTTCCAGCACTTTTAAACGTCTAGTAATCATCGAGCTGATGCCACGCATGGCAAGCTTGATGAAGGATATTTTCATAATACGACGCACTCAAACTTATGGATTTTATTTAGTGTGGTAGAGTGACTATGGCTTGTAAAATAATGTGGAGACCGCCACCAAGAATTTTATGGTCTCCTTATTAGTTTAATCCATGAAACTCATATTGATAATAAGAATTATCAGTCATATTGTCCGCGCTTTGGCGCCCTGTCATGATACTCTTTTCCTCACTCTGCACTCATTCATTTCTGTATAGTATTTTTAGATTCATTGCTACTTATTTTTTCATGAACTTTCCCTCCAACCCAAATATTGTCTGGATTATCGTAAGATACGTTTATTTCACTGGGTCGTTGAATAAATTGTCCTTGACAAACAACAATACTACGTTTTAAAGGTAAAGCTAATGCTGCCGCAGCGACGCCTGTCGCAGCATCCTCATTGTGACCAGTTTTAGGATTAAAACCTCTAGCATAAAAATCAAAGTCACCGTCTTTAAAACATTTGGTGTAAACATATAGGCCATTTATACCATTTTCTCTACTCCATTCAGCTATCAAATCAAAATTAGGTTTTAATGACGCTAATGATTCAAATGATTTTAAAGGAACCAATACTTTGGCGCTGCCTACTGACGATATTGCTAAAGGTAGTTGATGATCAAATTCATCAATACTTTTTATATTTAGCATTTTAGTAAGTAAGTTTTTATTGAGTATGGTTGCTGGTATCGACTGCTGTGATACACAAACTTGAATGACATTACCTTCACGTCTAATTTGTAATTTATTTTCATTTCTTGCTATTAAAATTAAATTATTTATTTTTTCATCTTTCAATACAATATATGCAGCGCCAATAGTGCCATGTAAACATAACGGCATTTCTATTTGAGGATAAAAAAATTCAACATGACAATGATCATGATTTCTTTCAGACAAAAAGACGGTCACTGGCAACCCTAAATCTTTTGCTAATTTTTGTTTTTCATTACTATTAGTAGTGAAATGACGAACAATCGCAGCCGGATTACCTGAATTCGCTTGCTGAGTACAAAAACAGTTAACAATATCAATTTCCATAAATTGCCTATTTTCTACAACAATGATTTTTTCATAATAAAATTAATAAATTTTTGACCCTTGTGTTCTTTAACCTGCTGCCTAATCAGTTGATAACCAGATGCTTCCATCAATGGCTTAGCTTTGGCCAATTTTGCTGAATACAAATACTCACATTAGGTAAGATGTTCCAGCCTGGATCATGCGATTAAAAAATCAATCAGTTATACCAACACAGTATCGAGAGCTTGTGTCCCTACCTGTATGTTTATATAATGCCCAACAGATACTATCAACATAATAAATTATTCATACATAACGAGGTTTAGCAACATGCTCATTCGCTCTCAAGTAGTAAACATGATTAAAGGCCGCCACGATAGTGGCAGTTTATTTTCTCTACTGCCTCGGGAAATAATTCGTCGTCTCAAGTATTCTCCAACGCTTGATCAAGATTTCCTAGACGCTTTAAAAGACGCGGCTGAAGGAAAACTGGAAGAATTAAGGGCTAAGCTCGAAAAGAACTCTCGATTAGTACTTCAAGCAGGTGATGTTGTTACACCAGCTGGTCTTCTGGTTCTCGACACGACCTTGTTAGAATGTGCGATAGGTGGCGGGGAAGACAAGGAGATGATAGAGATGATCAAATCTTATTTTTCCACATTACCAGGCGGTGATGAAGCAATGGAGAGCCAGATTGAACGCTATAGGCCGTGTATTAAAGAGATGCAGAATCAAAAACCTGATGACCTGACTTGGCTAATTGAGATTGTTAAAAAAAGTTCTCTTGCTGATGTGGCTGCCGAACTTGCTACCGGAGCTGATTATGATAAGACATATCAAAGCCCACTTCGTGATGCATTAAATAAGTTTAGAAAAGAAAAGCTCGATCCTAAACATCGTGTCATCACTAAACCACAAATGCATTGTAATTATCAAAACCTCGCCCATGCATTCGATATTCGTGATCGGGAGTGGAGTAATTTTAAAGAAGGAAATAATTATGACAGAATTTATTTGATAGAACAGCAAATCATAGGTTTTATCGAGTTAGTAGAATTGCCGGCGTATGAGAGATATGTATTCGCACAATGTCAAGCTAAGCAGGCGACTGCAGGCAAAGGAATAGAGAGATCATTGAAATATAAATACAGTGCTGGCGAGTTTCCTTGCTATGACGCTACGTTGGTTGATTCTCATTCTGGGGTTGGTTTCGATTCGGCTATTAGTATATTCGGCAGCGGGATGTTGCCGCTGCTGGAGGGCCGCCGATGGTGCACGGCTGAGGTTTTAGAAAACTTATGTCGAGCAAAAACTTCAAACTTGCAGAACTTATGCAGCCACACCCATAATCTCAACCGACCCGGTGTGTAATTCGTTGACGTGAAGTTGGTGCAGGCCAGCGGCATAGGCAGCCGTTTGCTCGTGCCAGCAAACATCAATGACCGTTGCAAAAGTTGTGGGTATTGCCAAGTATTTGCAGTCATTGCAAACCACATAACCCAGCGATAATTCTAGTCACCGCCAATAATAAATAAATTCGATGGATCTCCTGCACCAAATGCAATCACATTGCTATCAATCAATTTACGGTTGTTTACTGTATTTGCGATACCCTGAAATGGTCCTTGTGTTAACCATAAATTAGCATCACGACCAAGTATAAATATAACATCCGCTGAACTTCCACTGGGTGATGATCCGCCGCCTGTTGATACTCTTAGGGGTTGGAAATCATTAACATTCGCATCAATTTGTGAACGGTTAGATACAGTGATATCCACATTTCCAAAAGGCCCAATCTCATACCACAGATTAAGATCACTTCCCAACACATAGACAGTTCTTGTATCCATTGCCCAAAACTGAATGACATTCGAATCGACTTGTTGGCGAGAGGGAGGAACATTGCCAACGAGTGCTGAAGGAGTTTCGCAAGGTTTTCCTCGAGATTTTTTCCATATTCTATTTTTGTCATAGTATCGATTCCCACCGCTTTATTCCCATTAAGCTGATGGTACAGTTCTTTCAGTAATTGCATATTGATCAAGTGTCCTAAATTGTTGAACCCTCTTGCATCTGAATAATGCCTGTAGGCTATAATAGTATATTAACCTAACTGTCTATTTATGACACTCTAAGAGGAAGCTATGCAGTATCGATACTCAGCGAAACTTTATTTCAATGAAAAAGAAATCGATCATGAAAATGGCAACGATATTGAAGAACTCTATACTTGGCTACTAACAAAAGCGCAAAATAAATTTGGTGATGCAAGTGGTGCAATCATCGATAATCAAACTCAAGTAGTAGTAAAAACATTTAAGAAAGCACCAGCAGAATAAATAATTGTAACAATTATTTATAAAACAGTGGATTACTTTAAAACAGAAGGATCTATAATGAAAAAATTTAATGTTTATCAAGCGATTTTATTTATTCTATTAAGTATTTATACTCTTACTTCATTTGCATGGGACCACTCAATAGAACTTGGATATGGTCTTTCTCATGATCCAAATCATACAAAGTATAATAATTCCGGTTTTTTATTAACTGGAGATTTGTTTCCTCTGAAACACACTCTTCGGACTTATTGGTCACTCAATGGTGCCTTAGGACAATGGTATTCCACAGCGCCACATAATAAAAATTTAACGACAGCAGCTCTTTCTCTTGCTTTGCGTTTTTATCCATTTGTTACTGCAAATAAATATCCATCTTACCTGCTTGGGTCTTTTGGTCCAGCTTATCTTTCAAATCGAAAATTTGGTGCGAATACCCAAGCAGGCAATCTTACATTTCAATTTAATGCTGGTTTAGGCGTGGAATTTAACAAGATTGATGTCAATTTCCGTTTATCGCATTATTCAAATGCCTATTTAGCAAGGCCAGATCAAGGATTTACAGTTCTTTACTTGCTTTCAATAGGATATTTGTTTTAAGTTTTTGTATTGACAAATTGAATAGTCATGTTGGCCCGTCAGAGCTAACGAAGTACTGTGATCTTAATGAGATCGCATGACCATCTCCGTTTACTTCGAATATATTACTATTACATTGTTCAATAGATTCTGACATATCACTCCATTTTGAAAATATTTTTATAACCCAACTAATTTTCCTTTCAAGTTAACAGTCGATGAGACGCCAACCTTATCGAAATTATGATCTAACCAATCTTTAGCTTGAGCACGCCCACGGTTACGCAGCATTAAAAGGAAGTCCCAATCACTAGAGGTCTTTGTGCCAGCAGAAAGATCACTTAATGCATCATCGGAGCTAATAGAATGTAATAAGATATATTTAAAATCAGCTCGATATTCATCTTTTAACATATTTTCGTCCAAGAGCTTATGTATAAATGCAATGGCGCGAAATTCTTTTAATAAACCAGAATTAAATGAAATCTCATTAACACGATTAAATATTTCAGATGGCATGATTGGAGGAGCAGGTCGTTCAATAGGATTGGTGTGAATAATTAAAATATCATTACTAGCGCAATTATAAAAAAAAGGAAACAGTGCAGGATTGCCTGTATAACCACCATCCCAATAATATTCGCCGTTAATTTCAATCGATTTAAATACAGTTGGTAAACAAGCTGATGCCATAACAGCATCTGGAGTCACTTCCTCTGTTGAAAATATTTTTACCTGACCCGTATGCACATTAGTCGCCGAGAGAAAAAGCTTAGTGACTTGACATGTTTGTAAATATTCAAAATCAACACAAGACAACAATACATCTCTTAATGGATTGATATTAAACGGATTCAGTTGATAAGGTGAAAACCATCGTGTAATTGCTTCAAATATTTTATACGAAACTGAATCATCCATCTTTCTACCAAAAACAAATCGTTCGAACGGTGTTTGTTTGCAAGGATTGAAGAGTAAACCTGCTTGAGAAATCTTCCACCAAAAATCATGTAGCTTTTCCCTAGCAGCTTCTTGCCCACCTGCCAGAAGACCAGAAGCTAAAACCACCGCGTTCATTGATCCGGCGCTTGTACCACTAATACCTTCGATGTGTAAACGTTTATCCTCCAACAATCTATCTATCACACCCCAAGCAAAAGCACCGTGAGCACCACCGCCTTGAATTGCTAAATTGATTGGCCGAACACCTGCTATTTCTTGTGGCAGAGGGCAAAAATAAGGTTTCATATGCACAGTAGATGTCACTTTACTGGCATGTTTAGCGGAACCACGTTTCGACTTGTCCATACCCCTTGTCCTTATTTTTATGATATTAATAATCCTTACGAACATTATAGCATGGCTCTTATGGGTATTTCAGGTCAAACCAGTGTGGAGTAAGCTTTGTTTGCGAGCTAAATTAACAAAAAATAAATCTACACCTCAAATGTCAAAAGACTCGAATCCAATTTGTGATAGCATATTGCTTTGTGCATTTAATCAAGGACGTTACTCTTATGTTAGGAAGTAAAACATCTGCAATACTATCCGCATTAGGCCTTGTTTTAAGTTCTACTATGGTCTTTGCAAATACAACCACAGCACATGATACTAGTTTACAAGTTACTAATCCTGATTCACGACCGAGATTCGAATTTAGTATCAGTGCATTGGCATTGAAACCCGGGGCGAGTAACCTTAATTATGTTATCTACAATAAAGAATTGCCGGTTCAGTCGCCAACCTGGTCGGAAAAAGAAATCCGACCAGGCTATGGTGCTGCCTTTGAATTAGGTGGGCGCTATATTTTTTCAAGAGATAATGATATTAGCCTGGATTGGACACATTTAAACAGCAGTACTAGCACTTCTATTATGGCACCTAGTGCTTCTTTTTTTCTCGGGCCAGATTATGAAATAGGGCCCGATGGTCTCCCCATCCGCAATGCTACTGGTAATGTCCAATTCAAATATGATGTCATCAACTTGGATGCTGGGCAATTTGTAGACTGGGGTAAGCATATTCAAACTCGCGTTTTTATGGGTTTAAGCAATGCCTATCTTAGGGAGCAAATGAATGTAACCTACTCAGGAGAAACCATCACGGGTCCACATCAGGGACCTTTTAGTACAAAGCAAGAAGTTACAGCCAATTTTACCGGGATTGGTCCACGTTTTGGCATTGAGGCTAATTATGTTACGGATTATGGTTTTGGTTTTCTTGGAGAAGCTGCCGCTTCAGCACTCATTGGATACACATACTCAAAAACGGGTTACATTAGTTCTGCACAAGAACTCAAAGATCTTTTTGGCCAAAATTCTAATAATCAATCCATTACAGACCAAGATGTTACTCAGGTTATCCCGGGGATTGATGCTAAATTGGGGGTAATTTACAAATATAACTTTAACAAATGCACATTATTAACGTTAGAAGGCGGTTACCAGGCAGCTGTTTATATCAATGCGATTAATCAATATCTGCCAGCTTCATTAGCAGTACCTCTAGAAACAGGTGGAATTTTCGTTGCCACGATGAGCCATACACAAAGCAATTATAGCGTGCAAGGACCGTTCTTGAAAGCTGCGTTGCAATTTTAAATCCTAGTACAAGCAATAATGCCAACTAAGCATGCTGCTTAGTTGGCATTTTTTTAACCACTATAATGATATCTTTACTATTTTTGTAACAACTGACAGAAAGTATCCTGCAAACGTCTTAGCTAGAGAAGAACATACCCCCTGTAAATGTCCGTTATGTATAGTTTAATGCGTAGTATTCAAGAATTCTTCCAATTTTAAAATTTTTAATTCTTTGCCTAACTTATTATTTTTAATAAACATATTGAAGATTGCTTTTACAGGGTCATGCTTTAAACCGTATTTTTTATATTTCTTAAGCGTGTAGAAATCACAATTTTGCTCAAATTGAATTAATAATTCATTTTTTTCTCTGTCTTGTAACGACATTATATATTGCTCAATAAGATCGTTGACATATTTGTTGTATCGTTGTTTTTGCTCTTCTTGTTGTTGCTCTTTTTGTTTTTTAACTTCCCATTCCTCATCTCGTATTTCTACTATTAGCTTGCTGCTCGTCTTACTTTTTTTGTAATCTTTTTTCAATGCATCCATCAGATAAGCAGACAAATCACGAACTTTTCCGCATTTGAAATTATCTGAATTTTTAATTAACTCAATCTTTTCTTGGGTATAAGCATTGCCATATTCGGATATAAGATCTTTTATACAATCAGAAGATAATCCAAATTGGTCATTTAGAATTTTAATGGTTTCAGTCTTACTACCATCTTCGAAATGTTCTACGTGAATCATTGCATCTTGTTTTAAAGATAATTTAAACCTGATGCTTGTAACTTTCTTATTTATTCGCTTCACTTCAGGGATAACACGCAAATGAGAGTGCTGATTAACTTCCCGTAATGCGATATCTAATACTCTTTTTTTAAAATCACAAAACACAGGATAACTATCATCAGCAATTCCCATTAATTTTCTAAAGACATCCAAAGACAGCCAGCCTGTATTGGATAGTCCCTGAAATCTAATACAATTTTCATAGAGTGCTAAACCATACCCAGATTTAAATCGCGTCATCACATGCATATCGATCCTGCCATACATGTCTGGACGATAAAGTAACTCTCTCATAATGGAACTAAATTCATAGATACAAATTCCATTTTCTATCTTTGCAGCAGCAATTATGGTGCTAGCTCTCCACTTGGAGAAATCATTATTGGTATGATCAAGGACGTTCCATTCAATTGCTGTTGTGATCAACCCCATAAGTGCATTTTTTAATTTTTTACGATCATGACTATCGTACCCAATCAATTCAGATAAGAATTTTATTGAAATTGCATATTGTGATTCATTCGGTAAATCATGATATGCATTAAATAGAAGCGCATTAAAAATTTTACGCTGAACGAGCGATATATTGTTAGAGCAATGTATCGCGTTTATATGCTTCTTAATCTCTACTAGATTATTGGCTTGTTTCTTGAGTACTGACATGACCGATTCCTTAGTCTGCACAACCAGCAAATCCGGAGGCCCGGATTTGCTTAATTATTTATCAAATCCGGAGGCCCGGATTTAGAGACGTTATTTGCAGATTCCTTCTCCAGGTATCTTCTTAATTGCTCACAAAGATTATCGAAATTGATAAAACGCGAAGAGTCTTTATGGAACACAAAGCAAGGTGCTCCTTTTTGATCCTTAAAAGTAAATAATTTTTTACCGGAATCAGATTTAAATACTTTTGCAAGTGAGGAGATAGATTCGTGATCTTTTTTTCCATCCTCTAATAAAGTCCGTACCACTCGTTCAAGTTTCGCTGGGGAGGTAATTGACTTGCCAATTTCAGACCCGAGGTCTAACGTTATTTTATAAATATTCTTATTAGAATGTAGTAGTTGGACTATCTTCAGTGCCATGCTAACAGACAAAGCATGGATATCTGGAATTTTACGCACTAAATCTGCAGGAATTTTTGTAAATGACAGTAAATCATTCAATGATGAAGAAGAAATACCTAGTTTCTCAGCTAACTCCTTCTCTGTTTTAAAAGTTTGATCATCAAGAAGCTTCTTATAGAGCTTAGCATTTGAATAATGACTAACATTCTTTCTGAATTTATTTTCTGCATCCTGACATGCAATGGCTTCCTGCTTTGTTAAAGAGTCTTTTTTGATAACAAGAAATGGGAAACTTAAACGTAGACATGCAGCATGCCTTCTTCTACCAAAAATTATTTGATACTTAATACCATTATGTGGATTTGGGTGTGCTCTAACAAGAGCTGGCTGCAATTGATTATTATCTTGTATAGACTTAATCAATTCATCCATATTCCCCATTTCATCTTCTGATCGATTTGCATATTCCCAAGGTTCACATTCATTGGGATCCACTAAAATCAGCTCATTCGCTTTGAATTCTATACCGGATTGGGTACGGAAATAGGACGAGGTAGATATCTTTAATCGATCTAGACCAAGATGCTGCAAATTACCTTTATCTGATTCAGCATGTGAATCCATTTTTTTAATTTGACCTGTTTTAACTAACATGCCCAATGGTCCTGAGCTATGAACGTTTTTTTTGCTATTATCCATTTGCGGCTCCTTTCATTGTAATCATATCCATTGTGGCCTTTTGTGCCTGTCGATCCCATATTTCTTTAAAGTGATTGATAATCTCCATATTTACATCATCTAGATGCTGGATAGCTCTTCTGTAAGCTTCTCTGCTGCCACGTGGTTTTGAAACATCATAAATCGTTCCAATTTCGTTTGCTGCTTTGGATACCTCGATTGTATCGCACATATGGTTTGACAAAATATACCGACCAAACTGCTCCCTCATCACGTTTTCCATTTGCATTGCTTCATTATTTCCAGTATGTTTTGAAATCAAAATACGCAGATATTCAAGTTTCTTATCTTTCAGTTCTCGAAATAAATTCCTCAAGGTAGCTGTATACATGATGAAGCTGGAATAATCACCCATGCTTGGTGGAATAGGAATTATCATTCCGTTACAAGCAATAATTGCATTTAGTGTTAAGATTCCTAAATTTGGACCACAGTCAATTAAAATGACATCATAGTAATCTTTAATATAGTTCAATGATTTGGTTAGCCTGATAAAGGGAGAACCCAAGATATGTTCATTGTTCTCATTTCCATTCGGTAGGAGAAGATCACAATCTTGTATGGCGAGGTTAGCGGGTATGATGTCGAACCCATCAAAATGAGTTTTGAGAATAATATCTTTAATTTTTTCAGGATTTGAAACTAATGTGTTTGTAATAGTATCTTCATAACGCAACTCTAAATCAGGTATGAGACCAGAACTTAGTAAAGTTGCAGTCCCTTGACCATCAAAGTCTAGTAAAAGTGCACTTAGTCCAGTAATGGCAATTTTTTTCCCCAAATCAACTGCCGTTTGAGTTTTTCCTACACCACCTTTTAAATTAGATATTGCAATAATCAATGGGTTAGAACCTACTGGCCGACTATATCTAGTATTGGCATGTCCTCTTAGCACATTTATAGCTTCCAGCGTAAATTTTTTAATGCGTCTATTACCCTCGTTAGCTTCAATTACAACGCCTGGTACATTAGGATGTACTTCTAAGAGTTTTCTAAATGTTGGATTCGATACACCAACCATCAGGGCCGCTTCAATTGAACCCCATGTTCGTGGTTTTTTTCTGTCATCTGGATTGGTGATATAGTTTCGTAGGGTAAGAAGCATTTCATTGCCAGCATTATAGAATTTCTCCATCAGCTTCTCTGGCTCATCTGTTCCATAAGGTGCAATTTTCTGATCAAACATAGCGGCTCCTTTCCTTCGATCATTTAAAGTAGTTTCACTTATATTGAAATCTATCCGTAATTTAATGAAAATACAAGAGCTATGTATTTGTTATAGTTATATCTCTTAAACACAACGTGTTTAATTATGTTTAATTATGTTTAAATGTTGTTTAGGGGATGTATTTATTTTTCAAAACAATGAGATAGCGGGTCTATAGCGGACGTTTGCAGGATAATCCATGACGTTTGCGGGATAATGTCAGACGTTTGCGGGATAGAAACGGACATTTGCAGGATGAAAAATTGTTTTTACCCAGACGTTTGCAGGATCATCTAAGACGTTTGCAGGATAGGTAGTTCAAAGGAGAAATTATGTCGAGTGTCGAATTGAAAGGCTTTAAGGGGCTTAACAGCCTTGACAGATTACTAGACGATTCAAAAAAAAACACGGCTAAGCAGAATATTACTCATTTACCTGTAGAAATACTGTCATCAGGAAAATACCAACCTAGAACGAATATAAGTGATCAATCATTGCATGATTTAGCGGCATCTATTAAAGCGCAAGGAGTTATTCAGCCGCTTATTGCTAGAAGTCTTGGAGAGGGAAGATACGAGATCATTGCTGGTGAGCGTCGGTGGCGCGCTGCAAAAATCGTTGGATTAGCCGAAGTTCCAGTAATCATTCGAAATGTATCAGACAAAACCGCACTTGCATTTGCTTTGATTGAGAACATACAACGCGAAGCACTCAACCCAGTTGATGAGGCAATCTCTTTAGTTCGTCTAAAAGATGAATTTTCAATGACACATGGAGAAATAGCGGAAAGAGTAGGGCGATCACGATCAGCTGTCACAAATTTGATGCGTTTACTTTCATTACATCACGATGTGATAAATTTGCTTAGAACCAATCAAATTGAAATGGGACATGCGAGAGCATTACTATCTTTAGAATGGGGTATGCAATTAAAGATATCACAGAAAATTATTGAGAAAGGCATGTCAGTTAGGGATTGTGAAACACTTGTCCATAATTTCAAATTACCACCACTTACACTAACCCCGCCAGATTATGATCTCAATGAGAAAATTAACTTATGGACTAAATTGCTTTCGACGCAATTATCCTCAAGGGTAAAAATTAAGCTCAACTCAAACGGTGAGGGGAAGGTAAGTATTCATGTACGTTCCCCTAAGGAGATTGAGTGGATAATAGATAAATTAACATAACTTGAAATTTAGGCACTGTTGCGAAAAAAGCAATTCCTGCTAATGTATGCTACAAATTATAATTTAGATCAATACCCATGCCAACAAGAAATACAAAAATGCTTTAAATCCTTTCAAATGGAAGCATGCTGTAGGTGAAGTTATTCTTTGGTTGGTTACTTGGTACTCAAGATACGCATTATCTTATCGAGATTTAAAGGAAATTGCAGCTGAACGTGGCTTTAAATTAGATCATTCTACTATTTACCGCTAGGTACAAGAGTACGCGTCTGAAATTAAAAAACGCATCAAGCCGCATTTAAAAAATCACTTGTGACTCATGGAAGCTGGATGAGACTGATCACAAATTCACTAAATCTAAATCCCGCTATCGACAATGGTATCAATCGTTTTCGACGGCAACAAATACACTAGATGGTATTGAAATCATGCGCATGATTTCAAAAAGGACAAGTACGTTATATCGGTAAGAATGTCGTTAAATAGAATCAATTCATTCGCAAT
>Ga0207082_1030_pt1 | contig 33577 bp, 34 predicted proteins | sample Alteio_BWMinHeat_56_FD_153588 | JGI IMG/M metagenome (GOLD analysis project Ga0207082, IMG submission 153588) | Enriched cells from forest soil in Barre Woods Harvard Forest LTER site, Petersham, Massachusetts, United States -... | ecosystem: Environmental > Terrestrial > Soil > Temperate forest >...
TTGGAAGAGGGGATGTAATTTTGGATGACAATGGCGAAGTGATGTTAATGACAGGTACTGTTCAGGATGTAACAGAACAGAAAAAATTTGAGCAGGAGTTATTATTAAAATCAAAACAACTGGAAGCCACAAATTTAGAACTAGAAAAATTTGCATCAATTGCGTCTCATGACCTAAGAGAACCACTGAGAAAGATCATTACTTTTTCAAGTATGCTTGAACATGAATCAAAAGAACAATTGGCTGAAAAAAGTAAAACCTACATCGAGAAAATTCAAAAAGCTGCCGAACGGATGCAACAGTTGATAGATGATATTCTCACCTTCTCAATGATATCTCCAACCGGTATCCAATTTGAAAAAATAGGATTAAATGTAGTTATAGATGAAGTAATTTCTGATATGGAGGTATTGATACATACTACCCAAACCCAAATACAGGTAACAAAGTTGCCTATTATAGAGGGTAACATGAGCTTGTTAAGACAATTATTCCAAAACCTTATTAGCAATGCAATAAAATACAGGAAAAAACATGAGAACCCTCACATTACTATCTATTCTGAGATAGTACAAGGCAAAGATCTGGTTCCGCAATTCTTCAATATTGGAGAATATACCCCTACTATTATTGACAATACTAAATACTGGGAGAACGAGCAATTTAGCCAGGTACATATAAAAGATAATGGTATTGGATTTGACAACAACTACCTTGAAAAAATATTCCTCATTTTTCAACGACTACACAATAAACAAGAATACGAAGGCACAGGTATAGGTCTTGCTGTTTGCAAAAAAGTTACAGAGATCCATCATGGACAAATAACGGCAAGGAGCATACAAGGAGAAGGTTCTGAGTTCATCATCATACTACCTATATCACAAAAGAACTTTTACAAGTCTTAATACGTCTGCATATTGAGGTATATAACAGTATGATAAACTATTTGAGCCTGATATCTATAAAAGTTTTCAAAGATATAGTAGATTTATTGCTTGAACACCCAATACTCACTCCTTTTACATTCCACTGCCAATGACCGAGTTTAGCTATTTCCTGTGCTTCATTTAATAAGTTTAGATTGAGGTTTAATTTTTCTTCGGCTAATTTTCGTTGTGCTATTTCAGCTTCCAGTTGTTCCGTTGTTTTTAAAGAGAAGGCGGCTGGTAATAATTTTATTAAATAGAATACTGTTATCCAACTTACTATGCCGGTTATTAATTTCAATAAAGCACTAACCCTGTATAGTGGGTACCAGAATATAATAGCATCTAAAAAATGTGTAGCACCACAAGCCAAAATGAAAGCAGCAAATAGAAAATATGCCCTTACAAAACGGACATCGTATTTTTTAGAAATAAAACGTACGATGATAATTGGTATAGCGAAATAAGCAGACCATATTATCAGGTCGCTAATAATATATAGCCAGCCATGAAATGCTGTCCATCTGCCACAATGCCATCTTGGAGGAAAATCTGAAGTGTCAAATAATTTTTTTAAGAAATCCCATACCTGGTTCATATACTAAAAATAGTATTTAGTAGTAAAAAAACAGCTTTGGAGACATTAAAAACTATTGATAACAGCTCGTAATCTTACCAGTTTATCCATTAATGGTTCCAGCAGATCTAACCTGAGCATATTAGCCCCGTCTGATTTTGCTTTGGATGGATCAGGATGTGTTTCTATGAACAAGCCATCTGCACCAACGGCTATACCAGCGCGGGCTATGGTCTCTATCATTGCAGGATTGCCACCTGTTACACCACTTGTCTGGTTAGGTTGTTGCAAGGAGTGGGTACAATCTAACACAACAGGTACGCCCATTGCACGCATGGTAGGAATGCCCCTATAATCAACTATAAGATCTTGATAACCAAATGTTACGCCACGGTCTGTAAGTATGATATTATCATTATTGCTTTGGCGGAGTTTGTCAACTGCAAACTGCATAGCCTCTGGTGATAAGAACTGGCCTTTTTTTACATTTACCACTTTGCCAGTCTCGGCAGCGGCAACAAGTATGTCTGTTTGCCTGCAAAGGAAGGCAGGTATTTGCAGGACATCTACATATGCTGCAGCCATAGCAGCTTCATTTGCAGCATGAATATCTGTTACTACAGGTATGTTGAAAGTGTCACGTACTTTAGCTAATAGTTTCAATGCTTTTTCATCACCGACGCCGGTATAGCTATCCAGTCTTGTACGGTTAGCTTTGCGGTAAGATGCTTTGAATATATAAGGGATCTTTAGTTTTTCAGTTATTTTCACAATGGCCTCAGCAGTTTTCATAACAACTTCCTCACCCTCCACCACACAAGGCCCTGCCATCAGGAAGAAATTATTACTGTTATATTTATCCTTAATAACTTGATCTAAAAAAGAATTATTCATAAAATATTTTATCAAAGTTAAAATTAACACTCACTTAATCCCAATGGTATATGAAGTGCAAGGCCACCCTCAGCAGTTTCTTTATACTTGGTGTTCATATCAAGGGCTGTTTGCCACATAGTGCTAACTACGGCATCAAGTGATACCCTTGCATTAGAGGGGTTACTTTGTAAGGCTAACTGAGAAGCTGTGATAGCTTTGATAGCCCCCATGGTATTGCGTTCTATGCAAGGTACTTGTACCAATCCTGCGACTGGGTCGCAGGTGAGCCCCAGGTGGTGCTCCATTGCTATTTCAGATGCCATGAGACATTGCTCTACTGTGCCACCCATACTGTAGGTGAGAGCTCCTGCTGCCATAGATGATGATACACCGATCTCTGCCTGGCAACCACCCATAGCAGCAGACAAGGTTGCACCTTTTTTAAAGATGCTTCCAATCTCGGATGCGGTAAGAAGGAACTTGATGATCTTTTCATCATCATCACCATCGCAAAATGCAATATAATATTGCAATACAGCGGGCACTACTCCTGCAGCGCCATTGGTAGGTGCTGTTACTACGCGGCTAAAAGCTGCGTTCTCTTCATTTACAGCAAGCGCAAAACAACTTACCCAGTTCAGTGTGTGTTTAAAAGATTCGCCGCCACTACGAATGGCATCGACCCATTCATTGTGGTTGTTATAAGGTTTGCCTTCCAACATTTTTTTATTCAAAATTGCTGCACGTCTTGTTACATTCAATCCTCCAGGTAAAATGCCGTTTACATGACAACCTCTATAGATACAATCGCGCATGGTTTCCCAAATACGCAATACACCCGCTTTTGTTTCAGCCTCTGGTCTCAGTGCGTTTTCATTTTCCATCACCAAAGCAGGGATACTCAAACCTGTTTTCTGAGTAGCTGCAAGCAGATCGTCTGCTGTTTCAATTGGGTAGGGTAGTGGTATAGCAATACTATCTCCATCCTGTTCGGCTTCCTGTACCACAAAACCGCCACCTATAGAATAGTAAGTGGCTGCAATTTCTTCACCATTATCAAATTTGCATAAAAATGTAAGCGCATTCGGATGAAATGGTAAGCTTTCATTATTCAAGAATACTACGTCTGACGCAGGATCAAAATCAACTTCCTTTTCCCCACCCAGTTTTATTTTCTTGTGTTCGGTTATGTTTTCTATCCTTGGGGCTATCATATTCACATCGAACGTCACCGGATCCTCGCCACAAAGGCCAAGTAATACGGCAACATCAGTACCGTGTCCTTTGCCTGTTTTAGCCAGAGATCCATACAGTAAAACCTGCACAGCCTGTACATGGCTAATGCCTTTTTTACGGATGGTGTTTATAAAACGTTCTGCTGCCCGCCATGGGCCTAAAGTGTGAGAACTGCTGGGGCCAATACCTATTTTAAAAATATCGAATACCGATATACTTTCTGTGTTCATCTATTTAAAAGCAAAAAGGGGAAATAAAATTTCCCCTCAAAGATACATGAAACAACCATTCTAAACTTAGATACCCGAGTACTGCAATATGATAAATATTTGCAAATTCATACCCATACAAGGTTTGTGCTGTCTGATAGATAATAAGAGTATATGTCAGGTGAAAGCAATGAAATACTTATGGCATCAATACATGATCAATTACATGTATCACGCCATTGCTTTGGTTTACGTCTTTGATCGTTATTTTGGCCACGCCACCTTTGCTGTCTTTTATCATTAGGTTGTTTCCTTTTTGCATTATTGTAAGGTCTTCACCTTGTACTGTTTTCAACATAGCCATACCATGTCCTTCTTTTACTTTATCCATCAGGTCTTTTGCACTCAGTCTGCCGACAACTACGTGATAAGTGAGCACTGTAGTTAAGGTGCCTTTGTTCTCAGGTTTTACAAGATTATCAACAGTCCCGGCCGGTAACATATTGAAAGCCTCATTAGTTGGCGCAAATACGGTGAATGGCCCTGCACTTTCCAATGTTTCTACCAAGCCTGCAGCTTTTACAGCTGCTACCAATGTTGTGTGGTCTTTTGAGTTGACCGCGTTCTCTACAATGTTCTTTGAAGGATACATCATAGCGCCACCTACCATTACTGTTTTTTCTTTTTGTGCAAGTGCGATCGTCGCGTTACCGGCTATGAAAGCTGCAGCTAATACCGGAATAAGTAATAAACGTTTCATAAACTAAGTGTTTGATTGTTGGTTAAATGATTTTTAATTGTTTTATGCTTATTACTTACGGCGTATTATTTGTTTTGGTTTTAGAGGCTTTGAAAAAAATAAAAAAACAACCCGCAGATATAAAACCTGCGGGTTGTTTTGGAAAGAGATTGACTTATAACTTACTGAATATTAAAGACAAAAGGCATGGCCATTTGTACTTTTCCATTCATGTTGCTGAAATTTTTCAGTTGTTTATACCATTCAAAATTGGTGCCTAATTGTTGTTTCACAGATTGTTTTACTATTTCTTCAGAAACGCCACTTGAACGCATTTTCTTCAACATGTTCTGGAATTTATCGATTGGTTCAGGATAGCTAACAATTTTATAATCTTTCAGGTTGGCTTTTGCTGCTGCGCTTGTAATAGCCACATCCAGGTTCCCCAATCTATCAACAAGCCCTAGCTTCAAAGCATCAGTACCACTATATACATGGCCTTGAGCAAGGCTGTCGACCACATTCATAGATAAATGCCTGCCAACAGATACGCGGCTTTTGAATATTGTATAGATGTTGTCCACGCTTTTTTGCATACGAGCTGCTTCATCTGGAGTGAGTGGTCTTGTACCTGCAGGAAAATCGGCATATGGTGCTGTTTTTACCCCATCGAAAGTGACACCCAGCTTGTTTTTCATCATTTTATCAATATTGAACATCATGCCAAATACCCCAATACTACCAGTAATGGTATTAGGCAAGGCAAAAATGCTATCTGCCTGGCAAGCGATATAATAACCACCTGATGCAGCAAGATCGCCCATAGATACGATCAAAGGCTTTTTGGCTTTTAATAATTGCAATTCACGCAATATTAATTCTGATGCCAAAGCACTACCGCCGGGTGAGTTTACACGTAATACAACAATTTTTATTTTTTCATCGTCGCGTACCTTACGAATGCTTTCTATAAATGTTTTAGATGCTATTTCATAGTCATCTGTATTCTCGCCATCTACTATATTGCCTTCTGCATATAGCACCGCTATTCTATTGTCTGATATTTTAATGTCTCTGTGATCTTGAGCATAATCATCGATAGACATATAGTTGATCTTGTCTTTTGCAGCCTGGCCTGTTTTAGCCTTGATACGGTCTTCTACCTGGTCAAAATACAATAGACCATCAACCAGTTTATATTTCAGTGCATCTTCAGCAAATTGTACAGCACCAGTCTGTGTCAATTGGTTGATCGTATTGCTATCTGAATGAGTATGTTGCATTACCGCTTTCAAAAAATCATTCCAAAAACTATGCTGTAAAGCGATGGTCTGCAATTTGTTGGCATCACTCATTTTATCTGTACGGAAAGGCTCTGTAGCGCTTTTGAATTTACCTGCATAGAATATCTCAGGTTGTATCTCCAGCTTATCCAGCGTTCCTTTAAAAAATGCCAATGTGGTAGCAAATCCCTTTAATTGCATCCCTCCTATAGGGTTCAGGTATACACTATCTGCAACCGAACCAACATAATAAGTGCCTTGTGTTATCTCTTCGCCATAAGCATAGATAAATTTGCCACTCTTTTTAAAATCTTCAAGAGCCATTCTTATTTGTTGTTTGCTGGCCCATCCGTTACCACCTGCTTCCAGTTTTATGTATATGCCTTTTACATTATTATCTGTTTTAGCATTTGCAATTGCTTTGGTTATATCATACAGGCCGGAAGAAGAAGTGTTTTCGTTGAAAAAAGCACCAATAGAATTTCGCTCACCCAGCTCGTGATACGTTTTACCAAGGTTGACAACCAAAACAGTATTTGCCTCAGTCTTTTTCTCTTTTTCTTTAGCTTTGGCTACCAGCGCTACTATAGAGCTTATAAATATGATGATAAGTAATACACCTGCCACTATCATAGCCAGCAGCGAGGCAAAAAACATTTTAAAGAATTGCTTCATAAGGAAGATTATTAAATGAGATTTATTTTAATGCACAAATATACATGGCTTAATTAAACTTTCCTTTTTAAATAAAGGTGATTTTAAGCGTCATTTTTTATGGTCTCTGCCTATTCCTGTTATCTTTGCACCCTCATGAATACTGTTTATTTATTGTTGGGCAGCAACGAGGGGGATAGGGTGCATTGGCTCATTAGGAGCGAAGTGCAGATAGGGATATCCTGTGGCATTATTAAGGCTGCATCATCTCTGTATGAAACGGCAGCATGGGGAGTAGAAGACCAACCAGATTTTTTGAATAAAGCTATTTGTATCGAAACAGTACTTGATCCTTTTGCTCTTTTAAAAATATTAAACGATATAGAAGCTGCTTTTGGCAGGCAACGCCATACCCGTTGGGGACAAAGAACACTCGATATAGATATTTTGTTATACAACAGCGAGGTAGTTGATACACCAACCCTGAAAATCCCACATCCGGCCATAACACAACGCCGTTTTACTCTCGAACCACTTGCCGAGATAGCCCCTAATCTCGTTCATCCATTACATCATAAAACCATAACAGAATTACTGGCTATTTGTCCTGACCCCTTACCAGTAAAAAAAATGAAAATTGTGCATTAACTATGATTTTGATCTGCACAACTAAGCAGTTTTAACTTTTGACTTCTCAATTTTGACTTAATAAGATATCCACATTTTTAGTCTTTTTGGTTGGCCTCTTTTATTTTTAGGTTTTCAATTTTACCTTTTCACTTATCAATGTACCGTTACATAGCAATAGAAGGGAATATAGGCGCGGGCAAAAGTTCGCTGGCTAATTTGTTGGCAAAACATTTCAACGCCCGACTGATTCTTGAAGAATTTGCAGATAATACTTTCCTGCCTAAGTTTTACCAGGATGCGGAACGTTATGCATTTCCTCTTGAGCTTTCTTTCTTAGCAGACCGTTATAAACAGCTCAAGCAAATATCACTTAGCCAGGACCTGTTCGACCAGAAGATCGTATCAGACTATTTGTTTACCAAAAGCAAACTGTTTGCCCGTATCAATTTGAACGAATCTGAGTATGAGCTTTTTCAAAAAGTATTTGATATCATCAATCCCAATCTGCCTGCTCCCGACTTGCTCATTTATCTGAATGCCCCTGTTACCAAATTGCAGCAGAATATACAAAAACGGGGTAGGGTATATGAGCAAAATATATCGAAAGACTATTTGCTGAATGTACAGGAGATGTACCAGCATTACCTGAAACAAGCTATACATAAAACGCTTGTTGTTGATACATCACAGATAGATTTTATTGAGAATCCGGCACATTTAAATAAGATCATAGATTTTCTTGAAAAAGACTATGATTACAGCACCCACTATCTCTCGTTAGATTGATGTACCGATTTTTTCATGTAGGTTTGAGTAGCAATGAAGTATTACGAGATACTTACCATACTAATAGTTATTTGTGCTGTTTTTGCATATGTCAATGCCAGGTTCATAAAACTACCACCTGCTATTGGTATCATGATATTGTCTTTGCTGTCGTCTTTGGCTATTATCATTATTGGCCGTACAGATCCTGGTTTTTCGGCCCTTGCTGTCAGTATGATAAAGGTGATCGATTTTCGCACCTTGCTGATGCAAAGCATGTTGGGCTTTTTGTTGTTTGCCGGTTCTGTGCATATAGATGTTGGTATGCTCAAGAAAGAAAGGAGACAAGTAGCAACACTGGCGGTTTTTAGTACTTTGTTATCAACGGGCATTGTAGCCAGCTTGTTATATCTTGTTTTTCAAATAGCTGGGTTTAATATAGCATTCATCTACTGTCTTTTATTTGGGGCATTGATATCCCCAACAGACCCGATAGCAGTTTTAAGTGTTTTAAAAACTGCAGGAATACCGCGCAGTCTGGAAATGAAAATAGCAGGCGAATCTCTTTTTAATGATGGTATTGGAGTGGTCATTTTTGCTACTATACTGGAAGTGGCACAAACAGGTATCAGCAAATTGTCGGGTTTGGATATTGTACTGCTTTTTATCAGGGAGGCCGGTGGTGGTATTTTGTATGGTGTCATTCTGGGCTATATCGGACTTATGTTGTTGCGTAGAATTAACAGTTACCAGGTTGAGGTTTTGATAACTGTTGCAATTGTTATGGGTGGGTATCAGCTAGCCAGTATGCTACATATTTCAGGCCCATTGGCAATGGTCATGGCGGGGCTTATTATTGGTAGTAAAAGCAAAGGGGCTGTTATGTCTGCCAATAGTCGTGACTACCTAAATAAATTTTGGGAGCTGATCGATGAGATACTTAACGCCTTGCTTTTTATGCTTATGGGTTTCGAAATGTTGGTGATACCTGCAAACGAAGGCATTGCATTGGTAAGTGTTGCTACTGTATTTATTGTTCTTATTGCCCGTTGGGTATCTGTTGCCGTTCCAATGGTCACTTTCCGTTTCCGGAATAGTTTTGAAAACCGGGCCATCACCATTCTTTCATGGGGTGGTCTCAAAGGTGGGCTTTCTATTGCCATGGCCTTATCATTACCGCAAGAGATGTATAAAGATCAGTTTGTAGCCATGACCTATACGGTTGTAGTTTTCTCAATTATTGTACAAGGGCTAAGTATTGGTAAGATAGCCCGTCGTTTTAACCCTTAATATCTGACGCCTGTCCAAAGGCTCCAGGCAGTTCATGCATCCTGAATCCAATAGGTGTACGGGTTTCCTTATTGTATCTTTCTGCTTCAGCTACGCCGGTAAAGCTGGTATGTAAGGCATCGGTCAAAGCATTTATCACCAAGGTATCCAGGTCTTCGTTGGTCAGCTTGGTTACATCATCTATTATTTCCAACACTATCGGCATAGGAGGTTGCTGCTGCAATTCATTATGGTGGGGTATCAATTGTACTATTATTTGACCGGTAACAGATGGATTGAAGCTCAATTCAAAACCACTTTCAAATATCTCTTTTTTCTTTTTGTCCTTATCTTCAAATACCAGCAGCATAGGCATTTTACCACTGCCCAATATCACTGCAGGCATAGCAATGCAAGATCCATTTGTGTGCTCATCATAGGCATGTTGTACTTCGGTATGGTAATTTGCTTTGTAAGCCGAGTTGGTATTCAGGTAGTTAGCAATTTCTTTTAAATGTTTTTCTACATCTATTGCCTTTTGAGCCCAAGCGTGCCTGCGTTGCTCTACAGCATTTACCCCGTCTGCATACCTGTTTGCCGCCTGCAATATTTGCTCTATCATGGTATTCTTAGTTTATTATTAAGTATCAAATATCGTACCTCCGTTCCTTTTTGCCAAAAAGGAATTACGTAAATAAGGTCTGAATTTAACCAAGTTATAGCGTGGCAAATCCCTTGATCCCAAAAATCCCGGTTCAACGATACCTCGGATGATACTTCTCCAGTGTACTCCTCAAAAATCCCCTGTCAAGGTGGGTGTATATTTCAGTGGTAGTAATACTTTTATGCCCCATCATTTCCTGTACCGCACGAAGGTCGGCACCGGCTTCTACAAGATGCGTGGCAAAAGAATGTCTGAGCGTATGCGGATGAATACTTTTTTCAATACCACATTTCGCGGCCAGGTCGCGGATGATCATGAACACCATCACCCTCGATAGTTTACTGCCCCTTCTATTCAGGAACAAAATATCTTCATTGCCGATCTTAATATTTATATGGCTGCGCACATGGTCTTTATATAGTTGTACCTGGGTTACTGCTGCTTCGCCAATCGGCACCAACCTTTCTTTATTACCCTTACCTATCACACGTATAAAACCAATATCCAGGTATAGGTTGCTGATGGTCAGGTTCACCAGTTCGCTTACACGCAGGCCGCAACTATACATCACCTCCAGCATGGCACGGTTGCGCATACCTTCTGGTTTGCTGTGGTCTATAGCCGCAAAAAGCATTTCTATATCAGCAATGCTGAGAACAGATGGCAATGTTCTTTTTTGTTTCGGAGCCTCCAGCAGTTCGGTTGGGTCTTTTTTTATCACTTCTTCCAGTTCCAGGTAGCCGAAAAATGATTTCACACCACTTAGCACCCGGCTCTGTGTAGTGGCAGCAAAATCAGACTCATTGATGTGTGCCACAAAACCCTGTAAATGTTCCAACCCTATATCCTGCAGTTTCAAACCTTCATGGTTGGCATTCATATAAGCCAGCAGCATTTCCACATCATGCAGATAAGCCTCCACTGTATTGTCCGACATAGAACGTTCCAGTTGCAGGTAAGCCTTAAATCCTTTTTGATATGCGCTCCAGTTCAAAGATTAGAATTCGTTGATAGAGTTCAAAATTAAACAATTACTAGCTGTGTTTTTTGCAGGTAGATTTTTATGTGTATTTGTAATTATAGTACACAATCGTCAATATTTAATGCAAAAATCATCCTAACTTAGTATCTAACCCCATTCTAATAATTTTATAAAACCACACTAATGAATAAATATCTACACCATTTCTCAAAATATACGGTATTAGCAATAATTGCATTGATGCTGTCGGGCAATGCAAATGCCCAGACCTGGCAAGCCATCGGTAGCTTAGGGTTTACAACGGGTAAGGCAGATCTGACATCAATGGCTATAGATACAAACGGCACACCATATATTGCTTATATGGATAATGCCAATGGCCAAAAAGCAACAGTCATGAAATTTGATGGCGCCAATTGGCTAACCGTTGGTAACCCCGGTTTTTCTGATAGCACTGCATTGTTTATTTCTTTTGCACTCAATAGTGTGGGCGTCCCTTATGTGGCATTCTGCGATCCGGGCAACAGTTACAGGGCAACAGTGATGAAATATAATGGTGCCAATTGGGTAGCGGTGGGGGCTACTGGTTTTTCTTCAGGAGTAGCCGGCAGCATGTCGTTGGCTATTAGTAATAAAGATACTCCATTCGTAGCATTTCGGGATGTTACAAAAGGGAATACCGTTATGAAATTTGATGGTATTAATTGGGGCGTAGTGGGAGCAACGGGATTTTCGACTGCGCCGATAGATGAAAAAATTACTATTGATAAAAATGGACACCCATATGTAGTATTTGCAGATTCCGCGCATGGATACCATGCTTCAGTCATGACATATAATGGTAGCAGTTGGGTCAATCTCGGCATTGCAGGTTTTTCTTTTGGTAATGTACATTTGCCATGTATGGTAATTGATGCGTCTGGAACACCATATTTGGCTTATGAAGATGGTATCTTAAGTAAAGCTGTAGTGGTAAAATATAGTAGCGGTGGATGGATGAATGTTGGTTCTGCCGGCATTTCTGTTGGTGATGTGGGATATGTAAGTCTGGTAATAAACAGTGCCGGCACACCTTATGTATCTTATACTGATTATACCAATACTAATAAAGCAACAGTGATGAAATTTGATGGTGCAACATGGGTAAATGTGGGTCCGGCCGATTTTACAGCTAACTCAGCTGGTTATGCGGCGATCGCCCTGGATCATTCAAATCAACCATACATCGTATATTCTGATGGTGCAAACACAGGCAAGGCATCGGTTATGAAATATATACCCGGAACATTAGTACCTGAAATAGGTCAATCACAAAATGGATTGCAACTAGAGCTATTCCCTAATCCTGTTTCTAATAATGAACTGAGCGTAACGTATAAGTCTGAAAAAACAGGAAGGTCTTCGTTAAGTATTTTAGATATTACAGGGAAAACGATCAAGCAAATGGATCTTGGTTATCAAAAAGAAGGTTCAGTAGTAATACCAATTGATAACTTCTCAAATGGCATGTACATAGTTCGTTTTACATCGGGTTCTGCAACCAGCTTTCAAAGATTTATAAAGCAATAGTTCTGATTAAGGATATTTATTGATCCCGCTAACATTAGATGCCCCGCCGGCATTATACCAATTCACTATTGTTGCAATGTCGGTAGCCGACAAAGTGCCACCTTGAGGCATGCGATGGTTGGTAGGTGAAATGGGGTCATTAACCGCAGCTTTGATTGCCGCAGCTGATTGCACAATAAGCGTATCTGTATTGAGAATGGTAGGCATTCCGGCACCACTAGGCACATGGCAGGTTAGGCAATTCTTTTGTATAATGGTTCTTACATAAGGGAAATAGGGAGGCCCTTGTGTAACAGGAGGTGGTGGTGTATTGGATGTTGAACTTTTCTTGGAACAGGAAATTCCAAATAGTACAATAGCAATTATGATTACTACAAATGGGGACTTATTGAACGACATTGTTTTAATATTTAGATAGGTTTGTTATAGTAAAAATACGAATATCTTATCGAATTGAATTTTAAATAATTATTTTGCAGTATGGATATAGCCATCATCAACGGCCCCAACCTGAATCTTTTGGGTACAAGAGAAACAGATATTTATGGCGGACAAACTTTTGAGTCGTACCTCGAGGAGTTAAAAAAGCAGTTCCCGGAAGCGAGTTTCAGTTATTACCAAAGCAATGTTGAGGGCGAGCTTATCAACTATTTTCATAGTTGCAGAGGCAAGGTGCAAGGCATTATATTTAATGGTGCAGGTTACACACACACCAGTGTGGCTATTGCTGATGCTATAGCAGCTATACAAATACCTACTATAGAAGTGCATATATCAAATATCTACGCCCGCGAAGATTATCGTAAGACATCTTTGACCGCATCAAAATGCGTAGGTTGTATAACGGGATTGGGACTAAAAGGGTATGCGTTAGCTATTCAGTACCTGATCTCCTAGCTTGATTATTTTACCATTATTGTGGAATGGTATTGCCAAATATTTGGCTTTCAGAGAATTGTATTGGTGGCAGGTTGCGCAATCTGTTTTTGTACTCGCCTACTTTTATCCAATAAATGATCCAGCAAATAAGTGCAGCAAAAGCGATTAAAGAGTTGATGATAGGTATAGGCAGTATTGTTGATGCTCCGAGTATTGAATATGTGAGGCCAATGCTGTATGTAGGTCTGGGTTCTACGGCTACACTGCGAGTAAGAAATTCTTTTTCAATAGACTGTGATAATTTATTGACTACAATAAATATCCATACAGTGCCAAACAATGGGATGAGTAAAAGCCAAAGCTGTCCAATTGGCATTGCTCTATTCTGAATAGAAACAGCTTTCATTGTGTTATGAAGTGTGAGGATAAAAAGTATCTCGATAGTATATCCTATAACAAGTGCTATAATTATTATCGTCCAAAATATGGCAAGATAACCTTCTGGTATGTTGTGAAAAAGATCATTAAACTTATCCATGGCAAATAATTTTCAACAAAATAGAGATAATTCTACTCCTTATCAAGCCCTAGCACATGTTTCATTTCAAAGATTCCTTTTCTGTGCTGGATATATTCAGCAGCAAGCACAGCACCATAGGCAAAGCCATCCCTGTTATGAGCAGTGTGAGATATTTCAATATCGTCAATCGGTGAACTGTATTTTACGATGTGCGTCCCCGGTACATTCTCAATTCTGTGAGCAATTATTGGTATAGCTGCAGGGTCGTCAGCGTTTTCTTTGGTCCAGTGTCTTTTGCTTTTCAGGTTATCCAGTATTTGCTCTGCAATAGTGATGGCGGTGCCACTTGGTGCATCTTTTTTCTGGATATGGTGTGTTTCCTCTATCGATACATTATAGGCTGGCTGGCTGTTCATTAAAGTAGCCAGTAGTTTATTTACCTCAAAAAATATATTGACACCAATGCTGAAATTAGAAGCCTGAAGGAATGCAAGCCCTTTTTCAACCGCAAGAAATTTTGCATGGTCAATGCTATGGTTCCACCCTGTTGTGCCGCAAACAACTGATACCCCGGCATGAAGGCATTGTTCTACATTTTCTTTGGCAACCTCAGGCATCGTAAATTCAATGGCAACATCTGCATTCGCAAGGTTCTCCTTGGTCATTTCATGCTTATTGGCTGTACTTATTCGCAATACAATATTATGTCCACGTTCCAGCGCTATACGTTCAATGGCCTTGCCCATTTTACCATAACCAATAAGTGCAATATTCATAGAAGAAAAATTAAAACAATAATGAAAGAATTGTAAAGATGGCGAAGACAACACTGGCTATACCATTGGTATTGGCAAAAGCCATATTCACTTTGCTAAGGTCATTTGGCTTTACCAGCATGTGTTGGTAGGTAAGCATACTAATATATACCGCAGCGCCTATCCAATAAAAAATATTGAAATGTCCTTCCAGTCCGGCAGCTATAACAAACCCGGCAGATAATACATGTAATATAATAGAGACTACTAATGCTTTTGAAGTGCCAAGTGCTGCAGGTATAGAATGAAGCTTTTGGTTTCGGTCAAATTCTTCGTCTTGAAGAGCATAAATAATATCAAAACCGGAAACCCATGTTACCACAGACAGAGAGAATAAGATTGGCAATAAAGCGAAATGATTAGTAACCGCAAGATATGCACCTATTGGAGCCAATGACAAGCCAATGCCCAGTACTATATGGCACAGCGCCGTAAAGCGTTTGGTGTAACTATAAAATAAGGTAACAAAAAGTGCGATAAAGGATAAGTAAAAACAGCTGCTATTGATGAAGTAAGTAGTAACAACAAAAGCAATTGAACAAAAAATAGTAAAAAACAATGCGTTTTTCGGACTAATAATACCTGCTGGTATCTCACGTTTCGCAGTGCGTGGGTTGGCAGCATCATAACGCCTGTCAAGGTAGCGGTTGAATGCCATAGCTGCACTACGTGCAAAGACCATGCACAGCAACATTTTTACAAACAGATCCCAATGAAAAGTATTGTGTTCATATACAACTGCCAATGTAAACCCAATGATGGCAAAAGGCATGGCAAATACTGTATGGCTGAACCGTATGAGGGAGAGGTAATTTTTTATTTTTTGTAATAAACCCATGTTTTAAAGTCAAAAATCAAAAGTCAAAAATTAAAAAAACATCTCATGTGAGGCAGGCTAATCTATTTTTCTTTTACATCGGCCTCGAAGCCAATTGAAATTGATTCCTGTTGTGCATTAGAATGTACCAATACATTTTTTTGCTGATGGCCTGGATGATGTGCGCTATTATATTGTACAAGTATTTCACTACTATCGCCAGGCTTAATAGGATCTTGCGGATAAGAAGGGGTAGTACAACCACATGACACATCAGTACGGGATATGAATAGCGGATTTGTGCCGGTATTCTTGAACCTGAAAGCATGTTTTACAATATCACCTTCTTTAATGGTGCCAAAATTATAATGCATATCTGCAAAAGCTATTGTGGTCTTAGGCATTGATAATGCACGCTGATCGCGGGAAAGCTCTGCATTGACAGCTGGTTTCGTTGTCTTATCTGAATGGAAAAGTGCATTAAGTGAATTTTGGCTAACGCCGCTTAATTCAACCAAGGCTATCACGAAAACCGAAAGAGTAAGAACGGTAAGTAGGACGGTCTTTAGTTGTGGATTCATTTTATATAGTGTTTTAAAGGTGTTTTACAAAGGTATAGATTTCTATCAGTCAATCATTTAGCTGTGTTCTTCCCAAACCTGTGCAAGGTGTACCAGTGCTTCCATAGCTTTTTCCATATCCTGCACACTTACATATTCCTGTTTGCTATGTATGCCCATTTCACCTGTAAATATATTAGGACAAGGCAATCCCATAAAAGAAAGACGGGAGCCATCTGTACCTCCGCGAATACTCATACGTTGTACATGCATCCCTGAGCGTATATAAGCTTCCTCGGCATAGGCCATTACCTGTGGGTTTTTATCCAATACCTCTTTCATGTTACGGTATTGTTCTTTTACCACAAACTCAGCACTCATGCCCGGAAATTGTTCCAGAGTTTTATCCAGCAAACCCTTCAACCTTGCTTCGTGTTCTGCAAGTTTAGCCGTTATAAAATCACGTATGATGAATTGAACTGTAGCTTTTTCAAGTACCCCTTCTATGCTTGTAGGATGTACAAAGCCTTCCATACCTTCAGTAGCTTCAGGGCACCATTCATTACGAGGGAGCATAGATACAAATGTTCCTGCCGCTTTGATAGCGCTGACCATTTTATCCTTAGCATAACCCGGATGTGCACTGATACCATTGAAAGTAACAATAACTGCGTCGGCAGAAAAAGTCTCACCTTCCAGATGACCTCTTTCGCCGCCATCAAGGGTATAGCCAAAATCAGCCCCCAGTTTTTTCATATCCACTTTTGCTACACCACGACCTACTTCTTCATCAGGCGTAAAGAGAATGCGGATTTTACCATGAGGTATTTCGGGATGCTGGATCATATAGCGAGCAAGGTCCATGATAATGGCTACACCAGCTTTATCATCAGCACCTAAAAGGGTAGTTCCTGAAGCGGTTATAATATCATCGCCAATGCGCTCTTTCAGATATGGATGCTCTTTGGTAGTTATTACAACCGTTTTATCATCAGGTAAAACGATATCACTACCATCGTATTTTGTATGTAAAATGGGTTTCACACCTTTGCCGCTGCAATCAGGAGCAGTGTCAACATGCGAACAATAACAAAGTACAGGTGTATTCTTATTAGTTGTAGCAGGTATGGTGCCATATACATAGCCAAATTCATCCAGTTCAGCATCAGCTATACCTATCTCTTTCAATTCCTGAACCAATATGCGGCTAAGGTCTTTTTGTTTTTCTGTAGATGGCTGGGATAGAGATGTTGGATCACTTTGTGTATCTACTTGTACATAGCGCATAAAACGCTCTGCAACTGTATGGTCATAGCCTTTAATAGACATAATATTTTGTTGTTTGAGGGCGTAAAAATAGGGGAATTTATGGAGTTCTGATTCCTGCAACACATCTTAGAAAAGATGTTATTTGTCTTTGTTTATATCCATTATTTTGTTCTCAAAGTTTTCAAAATCTCTATCAAGTCCTGTTTTTAGTTTTTCTTTTACTTCAGACTCTTCGATGAAACTGTATTTGATGCTGTTGTATACATATTTTTTTATGTCCTGGTAGCTCACATCTTTATAACGCTTTGCCAATAGTACATACTGCTGGATCAGGTTGCTACGAAGCACACCTGCATCATCTGTGCAGATAACAATTGGTACGTGAAACTGCTTATATAAGCTAAAAGGATGTTTATCGCCCTTAACCTTTAATATAAACTCATTACTGTAGAGGTTTATTTCAATAGCTATTTTATGCTCTGCCATGTAGCGAAGCAGGTCATAGCAATCATGTTCATATGGCATGTCGACACCATGACCTATACGATTGGCACCTGCTACATGTACCGCATCATTTATATGCCAGCTCATTTCCTCCGGTTTCACCATGCCAAGTGCCAATTCTCCTGCATGCATCGAGTACTTTACATTTGGGAATTTACCATGACAGAATTTGAACATCTGCATATGCAGCCAATAATCGCGCATAGAGATATCATCATTTTCAGGTGCAACAATGTTTACTCCTACTATGAGTGGGCTTTTGTCGGCAGATATAAAATTCAATACCAGGCTTTCGAAAACATTAACAGGGGGCATAGTGCGGCCTACATAGTTTTGATAGCGCATCGTAAAGGTTTCATCATCAATATGCAGCTTGTTATGTAAGGCCGCAACCACATTTGTATTGAAAGAGTCTGCACAACTTCCTGCATTCTTTTCCAGGATGGTATTGTATAGTTTTTCAAGTAGGGTAGCCGTTACTGTTTCATCACGGTTCTGTTCAGCTTGCAAAAGCAGATGGTTAAAAGAGGTGTCTATGGATTTGAGGCTATTGCATGGAATGCCAGTGAACATGGTTTCTATATAGCTTACATGCTCCGCTTTGGCGCGGCGTTTTAACTCTAAAAGACCGGTATCCAACCTGTCGCGGCTGGCAATACTAAAGCCGCCAAAGGTTTCAAAAAACTGCTTGTCTGATGGGTAACTGACACCATTATAATCTTTACAGCTCCATTTTTGTAATAGTTTTTCCTGGTAAACAGGCATTTGGCCATTGCGAATAAGCGTTGAGAATTGTACCCAGCCATTTGATGTATCGGGTTTTGCGGCTACTACCAGGGTATTGGTATTTATGTAATAATTTTTCTGAATTACATAATCTATATATGTTTCTGCATAGATGGATCCACTGTAGTGATTATGCAGATCACCACCTTTAGGCATTTGGCTAAAGAATGCAGTAAGCTGAGCCGTATTATTGCGGATCTTATTAAAATAATCGTCTATCGTCTGAGCCTGCGTATCGAACGATAAATATGTAAAAATTACAAGTGCTAATAGCCGTTTCATGAATCGTGTTTTGTGGCAACAAGATAGAGACAAATTGCTGTTTGTAAAATGTTTTAACCAGCTTTAATGAATATACAATACTATTCAAAACAAGGCCGGAACGTCATTTCATATCATTTTCAACAGGTTACCCACTAATTGTAAATTTCTTATCTCTAATTCCTATTATTGACTTAGTTTTGCACAATTTGTTTTTCTTATGCCTGCTGATAAAAAATTAGTAAATCCAGCCTGGTTACTGTTACAGGATGGTACTTTCTTTAAAGGAAAAGCTTTTGGAGCCAAGGGTACAACCGGTGGTGAGATCTGTTTTAATACAGGGATGACTGGCTACCAGGAGGTTTTTACTGACCCTTCCTATACAGGGCAGGTGCTTATTATGAATAATGCCTACGTAGGTAATTATGGTGTAAAGGCCGATGACGTAGAAAGTGATTCTGTTAAGATAAAGGGCCTGATATGTAAGAATATCTCTGAACGATACAGCCGAATGATAGCTGATGATAGCCTCGAAGACTATCTGAAAAAAAATAATATCATTGCTATATATGATGTAGACACAAGAGCTCTTGTACAACATATTCGTAGCAAAGGCGCTATGAACTGTGTCATATCAACTGAAATAAATGATATCAGTGGGCTTGAAGCGGAATTGGCAAAAGTACCAGATATGGCAGGACTGGAATTGTCATCTGAGATCTCAACAAAAACCCCTTATACTGTTGGTTCACCCAATGCTCCTATCCGTATAGCGGTAATGGACTATGGTGTGAAGATCAAAATATTGCAGTGTATGGTTGACAGGAATGCATTTGTAAAAGTATTCCCTGCTAAAACAAGTTTTGCCGAATTGCAGGAATTTAATCCTGATGGTTATTTTATATCTAATGGTCCCGGCGACCCGGCATCTATGGATTATGCAGTAAGTACTGTTAAAGAGATATTAGCTACTAAAAAGCCATTTTTTGGCATTTGCCTTGGGCATCAATTATTAGCCCGCGCTAATGATATCCCAACTTTCAAAATGCACCATGGACACAGGGGCTTGAACCATCCTGTGAAAAACCTGATAACAGGCAAATCTGAAATAACAACCCAGAATCATGGTTTTGGTGTAGATCCAGTTGCTGTAAAATCAGCACAAAATCTGGAAGTAACCCATTTGAACCTGAATGACGGATCTATAGAAGGGATCAGGATGAAAGGACAGCCTGCTTTCTCCGTACAATATCATCCGGAAGCTACACCTGGTCCGCATGACTCGCGTTATTTGTTCGACCAGTTCATTGGGATGATAGAAGGAGGGATGAAATAGACCTCCTCCGTCTCCTCCCAAAGAGGAGGGGCATTATTAAATGTTGGATTTATATTTGTAGAAAGTTTTTTACCCACTATTAAAATAAAGATGACCGAGAAAATACTTATTATAGGTGCCTGTGGGCAAATTGGTGTTGAGTTGACGCTTGCTTTGAGAAAATCATACGGTGATGACAATGTAATTGCCAGTGATATACGTGAAGCGCACCCATTACTGAAAGGTACAGGCCCATACGAGGTATTGAATGCTATGGATGGTGCCGCTATTCATGCATTGGTAAAGAAAGAAAGTATTACCCAGATATATTTATTAGCTGCTTTGTTATCAGCAACGGGAGAGAAAGATCCTAAACGTGCCTGGGATATTAATATGCAGAGCCTTTTACAGGTGCTGGATCTTGGTGTACAGGAAAAATTACATAAAATATATTGGCCTAGTTCCATTGCAGTTTTCGGACCAACTACACCAAGAGAAAATACACCACAACAAACAATAGTAGAGCCACGTACGGTTTACGGCATCAGCAAATATGCCGGAGAGCTTTGGTGTCAATATTATAACCAACGCTGGGGGCTTGATGTGCGCAGCTTGCGCTATCCGGGTTTGATAAGCTGGAAATCCGAGCCGGGTGGTGGAACTACAGATTATGCGGTAGAAATATTTCACGAGGCACTCAAAAAGGGCAAATACACCTCTTTCCTTTCTGAAAATACCTACCTGCCTATGATGTATATGGACGATGCGATAAGGGGTACAATAGAATTGATGGAAGCTCCTATTGACAGAATAAAATCAAGAATGTCTTATAATATTGGGGCAATGAGTTTCTCTCCTAAAGAAATTGCCTCAGCTATCGCTTACCATGTTCCGGATTTTAAGATCGATTATGCGCCTGATTTTAGACAACAAATTGCTGACGGGTGGCCTCAAAGCATAGATGATAAAGCGGCACGTAACGATTGGGGTTGGCAGCATGAATTTGATCTGAATAAGATGACATATGATATGCTGAAGCATTTGAAAGAAAAAATGCAAATTGTCTAATTCATTTGTTTAGAGGCTGTTTATGAATGTTAATAAGCGGTTAACCATGCATTTGCATTTGACAATTTTTAGTGTGTTGTAGATTTTTGTCTTCCGCTAAAATTTAAAAGGATGAAATCGGAAAGACAAAAAAAACTTGACAAACATCACTACAAAGGAAGGCGTAACCGTACTTATAAAGTTCTTGCACTTTTCATTTCAGGTATTGCTTTAAGCATTCCACTTATTATTACTTATATTTTAAAATAGTTCTGTAGCTTGTTATTTTTGTAGTAAGCAAATTGGGAACTATGAACAAGCCCAAACTGGTTGTATTAACAGGTGCAGGTATAAGTGCTGAGAGTGGACTTAGAACCTTCAGGGATAGTGATGGCCTATGGGAAGGGTACAATATAGAAGATGTAGCCACACCAAGAGCATGGCATAGAAACCCAGCTTTGGTACTTGATTTCTACAACATGCGCAGAAGAAATGTATTGGAATCCCAACCCAATATGGCACATATAGGGCTTACTATTTTAGAATCGCATTACGATGTACATATTGTTACCCAAAACATTGATGACCTTCATGAGCGTGCAGGGTCAACCAATGTATTGCACTTGCATGGCGAGATATTTAAAATGCGCAGCGTGAAGAATGAGCATAAACATTATTCAATTTTAGGAGATATTCAATTGGGTGATGTAGCAGAAGATGGGGGCCAGTTGCGACCACATATCGTATGGTTTGAAGAGCCGGTACCCATGATAGCACATGCTGCAGCAATTATGCAGGAGGCGGATATATTTGTATTAATAGGTACCTCGTTGGTGGTATATCCTGCTGCTGGTTTGGTGGATTATGTGCCGGTGGATGTAAAAAAATATATCATTGACAAAAGTATACCACATGTGAGTCGCTATCGGAATATCATAGCCATTGAAAAACCCGCAACAGAAGGGGTGAAAGATCTATTATCCCTGCTTATCTGATAAGTATAGCTTTAGTTTGCTTAACTGAATTGCAATTACATAAACAAATGCCGGCATAAGCTGAGCAAGCACCCTGTCCATAGATGTTTCCAGGTGCCATTGTAATGTTTTTGTTGTGAATACAAAGACAAAAAACACAGCAATAAGACAACATAATAATATCAATATATTTTTATCAGGCATTTTCTTTTCTACAAAACATATAATACCATATAGTATGGTGCCTATTTTTATATAAAAAAAATCACCGTTAATATTATCCCACAGGTATTGCCATATCAATTTATAACGATTCCAATCAAGAAACTGAGTCAAGGTTTTATGGTTTTGCTCTTTGATCAGGTCTGTAGCAGGCATAGCATATTTATACCCAATAAGTATTGCTAATGGAATAGCAAAGCCAGCGATAAAATGTTTCCAACGGTTATTTGTAAATAGTGTTTTTGCGTGAAATAGGGTAAAGATCAATGAGAGCATAATACCTTCATTTTTTGTCCAGATACAGCATCCAAGAAATATAGCCGTAAGCGTAATGAAGGTTGTGTTCTCTTTAGCATATTGTACACATACAAAAGCACATAAAAAGAAGAGTCCTAAAGGTATATCGGCGTATTGCATAAGCCCAAATCTTAAATAGATATCATCTGTAGCTATGAGTAGCAATACTAGCCCAGCAATAAGAAAATTCTTCTTGTATAGATCTAGATATAAAATGACTGGAATTATAATCGTTACGAACAAACCTATGATGTAAGGTATGATCAGGTTTTGTGTATGAAAGAGCTGCCAAAATAAAGCAATCATACCAGGAAGCATCAAAGGATAATCAGGGTGCGTGATCTTTGTTTGATGAGAAATGTATTTGATGTTTTCATGTGTTAAAAAACGAGCATGATAGTTCCATAACCACCATGAGTCCCATTCGCCAAACTGAGTCTGGGCATAGTATATCTTATTGATGACAATGGCAATGCCAGCAATTAAAACTATATAATACAAGATCTGTGTACGCTTATCAATAGCGTTTATATCACTTGACTGAATGTTTTTATTAAGCCATTTGTAAGTGAATATGCCAAATATAACTGTGAGTATAAGAATAATAATGATGGGGCAGTTGATAAATAATGACAAGAAGTAAATAATGCTCGTAAATGCCATGAGCATTATAAACCATAATATTTGCCACAATATCTTATTCATTAGACTAAGGTTTTTTTGCCAGGATATAATCAATATCCTTGTCGTGATTTTGCCAAATAACAATCATTTTTTTTGAATCAATATAGTATGGATTATCAAGGGCAATATTTTTTGGGAAAACATAGAGTGTCGTATCCTGCTGACCTGATAGATTGGCGATAACGGGAGCTAAAATATAAACGATTTTAGATCCATTAAAGTTTGGGTCGCTATATGCACATTGCACCTTTATCTCTGTATATGGGGAAAGGTGTTTATGAATACCATTTAATCCGGTTGTGAATTTTTCAAGAACTGTTGGGTGCTGATTGTATTTGATCTTGTATAAAAAGACACTAGCAACTATAGCTAATACAATGCAAGAGTAGATGACCCAGCTTTTCATCAGATTATGATAGTGGATTTTAAGTTTATAGAAACAAGATAAGATTTTTATCTTTTATTCAGTTGCGACACCCTTTTGACTATCTTATTTTTCCAGGCTAAATAGGCTATCAACAAACTCAGCTTTGTTGAATACCTGTAAGTCTTCCATTCTTTCGCCTACACCTATGTATTTGACAGGTATTTTGAACTGATTGGCAATAGCGAGTACTACACCTCCTTTGGCTGTACCGTCCAGCTTGGTGATAGCAATAGCTGTTACATCTGTAGCTGCAGTAAAATGTTTGGCTTGTTCCAGGGCATTTTGACCGGTGCTACCATCAAGAACCAATAATACTTCATGTGGAGCATCAGGCATTTTCTTGCTTATCACACGGCGTATCTTGCTCAGTTCATCCATAAGGTGTGCCTTGTTATGCAAGCGACCTGCTGTATCAATGATCACTACATCCGATTCGCGTGCTATAGCGCTATGAACGGCATCGAATGCTACCGAACTAGGGTCGCTACCCATTTCTTTTTTTACAATTGGTACTCCTACACGCTCACTCCAGATAGTTAACTGGTCTACAGCTGCAGCACGAAATGTATCTCCAGCGCCTAACAGTACTTCTTTCCCGTTCTTTTTAAAATTATAAGCCAACTTGCCTATAGTAGTTGTTTTACCTACGCCATTCACCCCCACCACCAGCATTACATAAGGTTTTTTCCCAGCAGGGGTATTAAAGGTCTCAAATTCATTTGAAGGGGCAGAAGTAAGCATGCCCATGATCTCTTCTTGCAAGATAGTATTCAGTTGAGAGGTGCCCAGGTATTTATCCTTAGCAACACGGGCTTCAATACGGTTGATGATAGCAACAGTGGTCTCGATGCCCACGTCTGCACCAACAAGGGCTTCTTCCAGGTTATCTAATACTTCTTCATCAACTTTATCCTTACCAGCTATAGCCTTGGTGATCTTTGAGAAAAAACCTTCTTTGGTTTTTTTCAAGCCTTCATCCAGTGCCTGTTTTTGTTCTTCCTGTTCTTTATTGCGTTTAAATAATTTATCAAATATCCCCATGGGTATGTTAATTCAAAATTCAAAAGTTTAAAGTTAAAACCAATATGCTTCGAATCAGGTTCAAAAGATACGGGTCTGATTTTAGAAAGCGAAGGTAACAAAATAAAAAACGCCGTCATTTGATTGACATACTCATTATGTATCATTACATTTTTCGTGTTTTCATTTTAATTCAATAGAATTGGTATTGAAGATTGATAGGTTTAATAATGTTAATATGTTGTTTGATGGGGAAGGTTTTTTCTAATGATTTGGAATGAATAACTATTACGACCTGCCATAATGAATGAGAGCCGGACTAGCCGGCTCTTAAATTGCAAAACAAATTTATTTATGACAATTTTTTCTTCAAATTCTCATCAAGTGCATCAAGGAACTCTTCAGTATATAAATATTGAGTACCGTGACTTACTTTATTTCCATGTATACAAACTGCCAGATCTTTGGTCATCTTGCCGCTTTCAACGGTTTCAATACAAACCTGTTCAAGTGCATGGCAGAAATTGATCAATTCTTGGTTGTTGTCCAGCTTGCCACGGAAAGCCAGCCCGCGAGTCCATGCGAAGATAGATGCGATCGGGTTGGTTGATGTTGGATTGCCTTTTTGATATTCACGGTAGTGGCGGGTAACCGTACCATGTGCCGCTTCCGCTTCCATTGTTTGACCATCAGGTGTGATAAGTACAGAGGTCATCAACCCAAGTGAACCAAAGCCTTGTGCTACGGTATCACTTTGTACGTCGCCATCATAGTTTTTACAAGCCCAAACAAAATTACCATGCCATTTCAGCGCACTTGCTACCATGTCGTCAATAAGACGGTGTTCGTAAGTAAGGTTGTTTTTTTCATATTCAGCCTTGAATTCTTTTTCATAGATATCTTCAAAAATATCTTTGAAACGGCCATCATATTTTTTTAGAATTGTATTTTTTGAAGAGAAGTACAAAGGCCATTTTTTTTGCAGTGCCATGTTGAAACATGCGCGGGCAAAGCCTATTATAGATTCATCGGTATTGTACATAGCCATAGCCACACCATCGCCTTTGAAGTTGTACACTTCATGTTCGATGATCTCACCATTCTCGCCTTCAAATTTAATGGTCAGTTTACCTTTACCTTTTACTACGAAATCTGTAGCGCGATATTGGTCGCCAAAAGCATGACGGCCTATGCAAATAGGAGCGGTCCAGTTTGGAACCAAACGAGGAATATTATTAATAACAATTGGCTCACGAAAAACAGTACCATCCAAAATATTACGGATAGTGCCATTAGGGCTCTTCCACATTTGTTTCAGGTTGAATTCTTTTACACGTGCCTCATCTGGTGTAATAGTAGCACATTTGATACCAACACCATATTGCCTGATCGCATTTGCAGCATCAACGGTTACCTGATCACCTGTTTGGTCACGATACTCAACACCGAGGTCATAATATTTTATATCAACATCCAGGTAAGGTAGGATGAGTTTGTCTTTAATGTATTTCCAGATGATGCGTGTCATTTCATCTCCGTCTAGTTCTACTACCGGATTCGCAACTTTGATTTTAGCCATTTATAGAAATTTGTGGCCGCAAGTTATAATTCATAAGGTAAAAAATCAAAAAACAATGCCTGATAGGGATCATATAAGTAAATACATGTTTAGTGATGGTTGTTGATTGAAAATGTTTAATGCATAGCGATTATATTTATTTAATCATTTGATTAAATAAATTGTTTAAATCATTTTTTCAATTTTAAATTTGTGGTATGAAGACTAAAGCTGATGTAATAGTGAAAAGCAGCTCGACTGAAGAAAGAATAAAAGAAGCTGCCAGGAAAGTGTTTACCCAAAAAGGGTATGCCGCTACGCGTACACGGGATATTGCAGAAGAAGCCGGATTAAATCTTGCATTACTAAATTATTATTTCCGAAGTAAGGAAAAACTCTATGATATGATCATGATAGAGGCGGTGCAAGGGTTTGCGAGTAGGGTGATAAAGATCGTAAACAATGAATACACCACGTTTTATGAAAAGACAGAATTGATGACAGAAAATTATATGGAATTTTTAATAGATCATCCGGGACTGCCATTGTTTATTATTAATGCGATGAATGATGACCCTAAGAAGTTCTTCTCTAAAATAGGTTTTAAAAGGCCTGACAGTAATGTTATGATCAGACAGTTGGTGCAGATATTGATGGAGGAGGAAAAAAAGATACATCCGATAAATATTATGGTGAATATGATGGGTATGATCGTATTTCCTTTTTTGTCAGCACCAATAGCATTGAAGATGGGAAATGTGAGCAAGGATGAATTTATTATGGTACTGGAGCAAAGGAAAAAACTGATACCTGTTTGGATAGAAGCAATAATAAAGAGTAGTTAGGTGGGTAAGTTGATAGGTTGATAAGTTGAAAGGTTGGTACGTTTTTGATAAAAATATTTTAGAAGGTTAATTATGACAAGGAAAATATTCAATATCCTTATTTTAATGATTGCGTCTTTGCAGATGCAGGGGCAAGTGGTTTTTAATTCAATTGAGGATGTTTGGAAGTATGCTGATGGACACAATGTCACCATCAGAACCGCAGAGTTTGAGGTGAGAAAAGCTAATTATGCAACCAAACAGTCAATTGGTAGTTTGTTGCCTCAGGCAACTCTTGGTGGTACATTCACTGATAATACGGCATTACCCACCACGCTAATACCTGGACAAATATTTGGTGGCCCGGCTGGTTCATATAAGGCTGTACAGTTTGGGCAGAAATTTATATATCAAGGTAGTTTAACTGCACAAATGGATATTATAAACCTGCAAAACTGGTTCAATGTAAAAATCAATAAACAAACAGAAGACCTGAATAAAGCCAGTCTTGCTAATACGAAACAAAATATTTACCAGGAAGTAGCAAAGCAGTATTACGCATATTTATTAATGGACAAGGCGGCACTATTAGCTGAAAAAAGTAGGTCTATCGCAGACTCTGTTTATCAATCTGTAAGTAATAAATTTAAAGAGGGGACAGTAAATGCTGCAAATGTAGATCAGTCTAAAATAAACCTTAAAAAAGTAGAACAAACATATATAACCGCATTATACCAATTGCAAACAACTAAGAATAATCTGAAGGGTTTGCTAGGTATGTCTTTGTCGGATTCGCTAATTGTAAATTCTACACTCGATCAAAATATTATTGTTGACGATAATCTGCTCTTCAAAGAAAATCCATCTACCCGAATATCATTATATCAAAAGAATATTAGTCTAAGTCAATACCGGGCTTCAAATAGTTCGTTCCTGCCAACTTTGTCTGTTGCTTATAGCAATTCGACCCAACAGAACGATAGTACTTACAGGCCATTTAAAGGTGGTCCTCAGTGGTACCCTGCAGCTTTTTGGCAAGTGAAGGCTAGTTTCCCAATTTTTACGGGTGGTAGCAGGGTATTTCAATCAGAGAAGTATAAGGTAGCATACAATGAAAGCAAAATGCAATATGAAAATGCCTTGAAGCAGGATGCAATTAATGACGATAATATAAGATTGACATATAGGAAATCAATAGCACTTTTGCGAAATAATGAGGAGGTAATGAACCTTTCTTTTGATAACTATATACACCTTACTTATAGATATGAAGCAGGTGCGGCATCTCTTGATGAAAGATTAACGGCTTTTTCAGATTATATCAATTATCAAAACCAGTACCTGAACAGTTTGTCGGATATGCTGGTACAACTATATCAAATTAAAATCAGGCAACAATCATTTTAAAATGAAACGAAGCATCACATTCTATACAGGACTTGCAATATTATTATTAGCAGGTAGCTGCTCACCGAAATACGATGAAACTAACCCCAAATATGCTCCTGTTACCGAAGCTGTATTTGCATCGGGTACTATTGAGCCACAAGATGCTTATATGCTCAATGCTTTGTTTGATGGTTATCTTGTAAAAGCAAATGTGACGGAGAATGACCTAGTGCATACCGGGGAGGTATTGTTCCGACTGGATAATAAACAGCAAAATACACAAGTAGCGATTGCTAAAACAAATGTGGATTTTGCAAAGATCAATGCATCAAACAATGCGCCACAGCTATTACAGTTAAAATCTCAGATAAATGCGGCAAGGGTCAAAATGCAAACAGATTCTCTGATATTTAAAAGAAATGAACAATTGATTGCGACTAATTCAGTATCAAGACAGGATTATGATAATGCTAAAATGAATTATGAATCATCTGTTAGCTCATACCAGGCAGCAGTTGAAAATTATAAGGCAGGGGTACAGAGATCTCAGCAAGATCTGCAGGTTAATATGTCGCAGTATCAGAATGCCGAGGCCGGCAATAGGTATTATGAGTTGACATCAGTTGCTGAAGGCCGGATCTATCAGATATTTAAAAAGCAAGGCGATCTTGTAAGGAAAGGTGACCAGGTAGCACAAATAGGTAATGCAGATACCTTGATCGTGAGTATGGATATTGATGAAGGTAGTATAGATAAAATAAAATTGGGTCAGCAGGTATTGGTAGAACTCAATACACAAAAGAACAAGACCTACGAAGCAAGAATAAGCAAGATATACCCACATTTTAATGAAACAGCCCAATCTTATAAAGTAGAGGCTAAGTTCTTACAATCGGTAGAAGGATTGATAGCCGGTACACAATTACAAGCCAATATTATAACCAACAAGAAAGACAGAGCATTGCTGATACCAAAATTGTATATGCTGTCGGAGAATAAGGTATTGGTGAAAAAAGGTAAGGCATTTGACACTGTGAAAGTAGCTATAGGTATCAATTCTGATGAGTGGGTGGAAATACTGAGTGGGGTTAATGAGCAGGATAAAATAGTAAAACCTAAATAGGATGAAGATAAGTGTAAATACAGAAATTGCTGTTACTTACCTTTCATCAAGGAAAAAACAGACTTTGGTTGCAGCCTTAGGTGTGATGTTTGGTATTTCCATGTTCATTTTTATGCAATCGTTGATGAAGGGTACGAATGATTATTTTGAAAAACAATCATTCAACAGTACTGCACATATACGATTATATAATGAAAGAAAAGTAGCTGATAAGCATATGCTGAACAGCTATCTGAAAGACTCTTCAATAAAAATATTAGTATCGCCCAAACAATTGATACAAAATGATGGTATCAATAATCCGTATGGTATTATAGCATCTTTGAAAAAAGACACATCAGTGTATGCTGTAACACCACAGGTGACAGTGAATGTATTCTATATAAGTGGTAGTGTGCAATTGGATGGAAATGTAGCCGGAGTAAATATTGTGCAGGAGGATAAAATGTTTGACGTGCAGCAAAATATGATAGCTGGCGATTTTCACGATCTGGATAGGGTGAATAACGGGATATTGATTGGGAAGGGTATAGCTGATAAGTTGAGTTTGCATTTGGGAGATAATATAACTGTGCGTTCTTCAACTGGCAATGCACTTATTATGCATGTCATAGGCATTTTTGCAACTACTGTTAAACAAATTGATGAAACCAAATCTTACACAAGCATCATACAGGCTCAAAACCTGGAGGGTAAAGACAGGAGTTATGTTACAGATATCAAGATAAATCTGCATAATTATAATGATGCTCCGGCAATTGCTAAAAAGTTTGAGAAGCTAACGGGTTATAAAGCAGAAGACTGGGTACAGACAAATGAACAGATAAAGGCAGCATTCAAGATAAGGGCTGTGATATTGAACTCGGTGATAGGGGTTATATTATTGGTTGCAGGGTTTGGTATCTATAATATACTCAACATGACCATCTATGAAAAAATCAAAGAGATCGCAATTCTGAAAGCTACAGGTTTCTCAGGCCCGTCTGTCGTTAGTATATTTTTACAGCAAGCTTTATACATAGGTCTTATGGGTGGTTTTATTGGTTTGATCCTGGGCTTTTTAATCACATTAGGGGTGTCAAGAATATACATTGGAGCCGGTAATTTGAAATATCTTCCTATGTCATTTTATATACCACATTATATTGAGGCCATATTATTTGGCGTATTAACAACATTAGCTGCCGGATTTTTCCCTGCGCGAAAAGCATCAAAAGTTGACCCTGTAGTAATTATAAGAGGATAATGGAACAGATAGCATTAAAAGCCAGCAACATAAATAAGTATTTCTATGAGCCTGTAAAATTCCAGGTACTGAAGGATATTGATTTTGAAGTGAAGAAAGGAGAGTTTGTATCAATAGTAGGTAAATCGGGTTGTGGTAAATCAACCTTATTATATATACTATCTACAATGGATACCGATTATGAAGGCCAACTGCTTTTGAATGATCAGGTTGTGACTGGTAAGACGTTGAATGATCTGGCGGCCATTCGTAATAGTTCTATTGGTTTTGTATTCCAGTTCCATTATCTGCTACCTGATTTTAGCTGCCTTAAGAATGTGATGATACCGGCATTAAAGCTTGGAAAATACTCTTATGCAGAGATAGAACAAAGAGCATATGATAAACTAAAGATGTTGGGCGTTGAAGATCAGGCTTTAAAAAAAGCAGCAAAGCTATCCGGTGGTCAGCAACAGCGTATTGCCATAGCCCGTGCACTTATCAATGACCCTGCAATTATAATGGGTGATGAACCGACTGGTAATCTTGACTCAAAAAATACTGGTATCGTGTTTGATATCTTCCAGCAGTTATCAAAAGAAATGGGGCAAACGATTATTGCTGTAACCCATGATGAGGATTTCGCACACCGTTCAGACCGTATCATTGAAATGGCTGACGGTGTTATTGCAAACCATGGACATAAATAACATTTTCAAGTATTACAAGTGAATACCCAGCAAGCAGAATAGCCCAATTACTTCTGTTTATTTACCACATAATTTATCGAAAACAAGTGATAGGCAGTTACTTCTGGGTGTGTTTTTCTGACATATAGTAATACTTGGTCAATATGGTTAAAAGTAATGAGTGGTTCAATAATAGTATTTGATGTGTCCTCAGTGAAGATATTATTTTGATCTGCAATAAAAGATGTGGATTTATATTTATTACCTTCCTTTTCATAAATGATAAATGCTTTTGAACTTGTGCAATCATTATTTAAGAAACTGATAACGTTTGAATCGGTTGTATAAAAAACAATTGTAAGAGGTTTTAATGTGTTGTTGGAGGTGGATTTTTTTACAAATTGTAAAAGTGGCAGTAAGGAACTATCATTTGGGACTGCTGATAGTGATAGATTATATTTTTTCATTGGCACATACATGTCAGACGATAAAATGTAATTTCCGTTTTTTGAAGTATAGGGGATATGTACCTGCCTTGAATTGCATGTTGGGTGTTTCTTGCTGTAACAAGAAGTTATAATAAGAGAGAAAAATATTAATATTGAAAGTTTCATTTGGATTGATTCTACAAGTGATATTTATAGATAACTCAACCACCATTTTTTGTGCGTCATCTTTACATTCATAAACCACTTGCAAGGTAGGTATAGTATTATAACGGCAGTTAACCAATATATGTAAACCACGCCTAATCCAAATCCCCAGCCATGTTTATCGCCAAACAAGGCACCGTTTGTTGTAAAGTAGGTGGATGGGAAGCCCATCAACAAACCGGTAATTAAAGCCATTGCATGTAGAAGATAGATATGTAGTATGTAGTAGAACATAGGTACGCGTCCGTATACTGTAAACACGTTGCCAATGCTACTGCTTAATTTTTCTAGTAACGGTAAAACCATAATGGCAGGGCCAATAGTCATAAGCAGGTAATCTAATGACGGCGGGTATTTTTGGCATCGGATGAATGCAAGTATATTATGGAACAAACTATTCTGATGTTGCCAGATACGAGGGTCGCCATAAATATTATTGTACCTGATAATGATAAATAATAGTATGGCACTAATGCCAATGCTATACAGCCATTTATTTCTTTGTTGTTCCTGCATTTTGAAGATAGCCCCAAAGCAATATCCTACAGCCATCACCCCGATCCATGGTATTAATGGGTAAATAACAAAAAGAATATTGCCATTTGTGAAATGAATAGGTGCCTGTACATGTAATACATCCCAAAGCCCTTCGGTAATGCCTATGTCCTTTGCCTGAACCAGATCCAGCTTATTATGACCAAATATGAGCAGTAGTCCGATCCCCAGGATGACAGGTTTGGGTAAATATATCATTAGAGATAAGAATATCATACTACAACCGATTGCCCAGATAACCTGGAAGATAACCAGGCTGTAATCAACATTGAATTGCCAGCCAAATCGAATCACAGTCACTTCCAATACCACCAACCACAAACCTCTTGTAAAAAGCTGCCAGCTCATTTCTTTTTTAGACTTACCCTTGCCAAGCGATAGAAATGCACTGGTGCCTGCAAGGAAGACAAATACCGGTGCGCAAAAATGCGTGATCCAGCGGGTAAAGAACATGAAAGTACCTACGCGGTTAAAATCCAATGGATCGCCACTATAAGATGAAAAATAATCTCTGGCATGGTCTAACGCCATTATGACCATGATGATACCGCGAAGTATATCAATAGAATTAATTCTTTTGCTGGGTATGGCTGTGGTCATGCTGCTTAGTTAGGGGATTTCAAAACTAATTATAATAGAGTAAAAATCTTAATTAATTGCAGTTATTGCTATGTAAATACAATAAATAGAAGAAACTATTGGAAAACTGCCTTGAGAACAAGATATTTGCACCCTATTCTAAATTTTGGTCCCGTAGTTCAATGCCTGCCCGACTACGTCAG
>Ga0207082_1031_pt1 | contig 32518 bp, 16 predicted proteins | sample Alteio_BWMinHeat_56_FD_153588 | JGI IMG/M metagenome (GOLD analysis project Ga0207082, IMG submission 153588) | Enriched cells from forest soil in Barre Woods Harvard Forest LTER site, Petersham, Massachusetts, United States -... | ecosystem: Environmental > Terrestrial > Soil > Temperate forest >...
TTTGAACTTGATGTCATCTTACTCGACAAGGCCGGTTTGCATCGGTTCCATGAAATTTCTAAGTTTCCAGAGATACGTCGTGATATTGCAATTCTGGTAAATCAAGCTATACCATCGAGAGATATTCAGGATACAATAAAAGTGATTGCAGGTGATTGGTTAAAAGACGTTTTTATTTTTGATGTCTACCAAGGGAAAGGGGTCTCACCTGGTCTTAAAAGTATTGCGTTGGCTTTGATTTTGCAACATCCAACGCGCACCTTAGTGGACGATGAAGTGGCGATGTTAATGGAACGCGTTATCACAACGTTGGAAGGACAATTAGGGGCGGAACTAAGGAGATGATATGACGCTAACGCTAACGAAAGCTGATCTTGCTAAGCGCTTAGACGATGAAATTGGGTTGACCAATCGGGAAGCCAAAGAAATTGTCGAACTATTCTTTCAGTATATCAGTGATGCCTTGATAAATGGGCAACAAGTAAAAATATCTGGTTTTGGTAATTTCACACTTCATGATAAGAATGAACGGCCTGGTCGTAATCCTAGAACGGGTGAGGAAGTGCCTGTTACAGCGCGACGTGTTGTGACATTTCATTGTGGACAAAAATTAAAGGCACGTGTAGAAAAGTTCATAGGTAAGGAAGTACAAGGGCATTCAGGAGATCAGCAGCAGTGAAGCGTAAGCAAAAAACAAAGCAAGATTTGCCTGCGATTCCTGATAAATTGTATTTTACCATTAGCGAAGTGAGTCATCTTTGTGCGGTAAAGGCCTATGTGCTACGGTATTGGGAACAAGAATTTCCTCAGTTAAAACCAGTAAAACGTCGTGGTAATAGACGTTGTTACCAGCATAAAGATATTGTGCTAGTACGTCAGATAAGAAAATTACTTTACACAGATGGTTTTACCATTGATGGTGCTAGGGTGCAGTTGTCGAGCACGCCTGGATCAGTAAGTCAATCAATAAAAGTTAACACAATGGTAAAAAAAGTTATTGCAGAACTCGAAAGTGTTTTGCAAAATCTGCAGACGGAAATTAAAACAAGCCATTAGGGTTTTGCCAACGATTCTTGCCTCTCCAAGCATGGCTTGGGCGATGTATTGAACCATTAGCTTTAGATAATGGTAATGCTTTATGAGATCTATCAGCGGGGCGTGGCGCAGCCTGGTAGCGCACTTGCATGGGGCGCAAGTGGTCGCCGGTTCAAATCCGGCCGTCCCGATCAACTGTTTTGTATTTCTTTCCCAGCTGAATTTTTGAGGCAATCTTACATTTATGGAAGAGTATGAAGGTGCATGAAAAATTTCGAGAACCTTTATACGGCAAGGAATATAGTGTGGAAAAAATCTGGTTGAAAAGTTATCCTTCAGGAGTGCCTGCAGAAATCAATCCTGATGCCTATCAATCGATAGTAGAAATGTTCGATACGGCATGCAAAAACAATTCTGATCGTCCTGCTTTTTATAATTTAGGGGTGACGTTAACGTATAGCCAAATTGATCAGTATAGCCGTGATTTTGCTGCTTATTTGCAGCAAAAACTTAAATTAAAACAAGGTGATCGGCTCGCGATCATGTTACCCAATTCTCTGCAATACCCGATTGTCATGTATGGCGCATTACGTGCAGGTGTTATTGTTGTCAATGTTAATCCACTTTATACACCAGATGAATTAACTCATCAGTTAGTCGATTCTGGGGCTGTAGCCCTTATTACAGTTGCCAACTTTGCTATAACAGTACAAAAATCACTGCCTCACATCTCTACTTTACACCATGTTATTATCACTCATCTGGGAGATTTATTGCCGCCACTAAAAGGATGGATGGTAGATTTTGTCCTGCAATATATTTATAAAAAAATTCCAAGCTGGGATATTCCTCATGCGATAAATTTTAAAAAAGCTCTTGTGATAGGGAGAAATCTTACCTTTGTCCCTGTAGCATTAACGAATCAAGATATTGCATTTTTGCAGTACACAGGTGGCACCACGGGCGTGTCCAAGGGAGCCATATTAACTCATAGAAATCTTATCGCTAATATCCAGCAAGCGGATGCATGGTTTAAGAATTTATTGCTGGATCAAAGAGAGATCGTCATTACTGCATTACCGCTTTATCATATTTTTTCATTAACAGCGAATTGTCTATATTTTACCAAAACCGGTGGATTGAATGTACTTATCACGAATCCGCGTGATGTTCCCAGTATGATAAAAGACTTGAAAAAATTTAAATTTACTGCCATTACAGGTGTGAATACGTTATTTAACGCGCTGATGAAACATCCTGATTTTGCAAAATTAGATTTCAGTGCATTACGCCTTGCTTTAGGTGGTGGTACGGCCGTACAACGAGTCGTAGCTGAAAAATGGCAAGAGATAACCCGTGCCCCACTCTTAGAGGCTTATGGCCTTACTGAAACATCACCGTGCGTCACTATTAATCCAACTACCAACAAGAGTTTTAACGGGTCAATCGGTTTACCCGTGCCCTCGACCGATGTCTGCATACTCGATGATGAAAGGCGTGAAGTCCCTCTGGGTTCGGCAGGCGAATTAGCTGTGAAAGGTCCGCAAGTCATGAAAGGCTATTGGAATAATCCATTAGAAACAGCAAAAGTATTTACTAAGGATGGATGGCTACTGACAGGTGACATTGCTACGATAGATGAAAAAGGGTTTGTGCGTCTGCTGGAGCGTAAAAAAGACATGATTATTGTCTCTGGTTTTAACGTATATCCCAATGAGATAGAGGATGTCTTGGCAAAATTGAATGGAGTACGTGAGGTTGCAGTGGTTGCTGTTCCTGATGAAAATTCAGGAGAAGTTCCTAAAGCTTTTATTGTTAGGGATGATCCCAAGCTATCCTCTGCTGATATTATAAAATATTCACGAGAACATCTAACGTCATATAAAATTCCCAAATATATTGAGTTCGTTGAGGAACTTCCCAAATCAAATGTAGGGAAAATATTAAGGCGAGCTCTAAGGTCTGCCTAAAATCATGATCACGAAGTAGGAATCTTGTGGTTAACTCAAAGGAGAATTAGTGCTCTTCCCGTTGAAACCCACCAAGAGCCTAAATTTTAATGTTCTAGTTCTTTGGCACATGCATAATCACGTATTGAAATTTCGATGTTCGTGGTATAATTCGGCGGTTAAAATTCACTAAAATGCAGCCAACTATGGATAATTTAATCGCCAAAGAAGTCCAAAAAGTCAGTGTAGAAAATGAGTTAAAGAAGTCATACCTTGATTATGCGATGAGCGTGATCGTGGGTCGCGCACTTCCCGATGTTCGTGATGGTCTCAAACCCGTACATCGGCGGGCCTTGTTCGCAATGCATGAACTGGGAAATGACTGGAACAAGTCTTATAAAAAATCAGCGCGTATCGTTGGTGATGTCATTGGTAAATATCATCCCCATGGCGATACGGCTGTTTATGACACGATTGTGCGTATGGCGCAGCCATTTTCCATGCGTTATTTGTTGGTAGATGGTCAGGGAAATTTCGGTTCTATTGACGGTGATTCTGCTGCTGCAATGCGTTATACCGAAATCCGCATGTCTAAGTTCGCGCATGCGTTGTTGGCGGATATCGAAAAAGAAACCGTCGATTTCACTCCAAATTATGACGAAAATGAAATGATGCCTGTGGTTTTGCCAACCAGGGTACCGCATTTATTGGTGAATGGCTCATCGGGCATTGCTGTTGGTATGGCCACGAATATTCCACCACATAATTTGACTGAAATTATCAATGCTTGTCTTGCTTTTATCGATAATACTGAGATGACTATTAAAGAGATGATGGAGCATGTCCCTGGCCCTGATTTTCCAACGGGTGCTATTATTCAAGGTAAAAATGGCATATATGAGGCTTACCATACAGGTCGGGGACGAGTGGTTGTGCGTGCCAAGACGCATATTGAAGTCGATGAAAAAACGAGTAAAGAACGTATTATCATTACTGAGCTTCCCTATCAAGTAAATAAGGCGCGTCTAGTTGAGCGTATTGCGGAGCTGGTTAAAGATAAGAAAATTGAAGGTATTTCCGCGCTTCGCGATGAATCCGATAAACAAGGAATGCGTGTTGTTATTGAAATTCGTCGCGGTGAAAATACGGATGTTATTCTCAATAATCTGTTTGTGCATACACAAATGCAAAGCGTATTTGGTATTAATATGGTGGCTTTGGCAGATGGACAGCCAAAGGTACTCAATCTAAAGCAATTAATAGAAGCTTTTATTCGTCATCGTCGTGAAGTCGTCACACGGCGTACCGTTTTCGACCTGCGAAAAGCGCGGGATCGAGTACATATATTGGAAGGATTAGCGGTCGCGCTTTCTAATATTGATGCCATGATTGCCATGATTAAACGGGCTACTGATCCTGCGGAAGCCAAGATTTTGCTGACACAACGAGCTTGGCAAGCAGCTCAAACAATCGATATTTTAACTCGTGCGGGTAAGCATGATGCTCTTACTCATACCACAGAGCTTTATGGATTATCAGATGATGGCTACCGGTTGTCTCCTTTGCAATCGCAGGCGATCCTAGATATGCGGTTACATCGCTTGACTGGTCTTGAGCAGAGTAAAATTGTCGCTGAACATAAAGAACTGCAAGACGTCATTAGCCAGTTAACTGACATTCTTCAAAATCCATCCCGATTGATGCAAGTGATTCGTGATGAATTAAACGCGATTAAAGATGAATTTGGAGATGCTAGACGAACTGAGATTATTGCGACTGAAGAATCCGAGGTTCTTATGGAAGACCTTATTCCTGATGAAGAAGTTGTCGTTACTCTATCTCATGAGGGCTATGTTAAAACTCAACCACAAGATGTTTATCAGGCTCAGCATCGCGGTGGTCGAGGCAAGTCTGCTACCACGATGAAAGAAGAAGATTTTGTTGAATACTTAATAGCTGCAAGAACTCACGATACGGTTTTATGTTTTACCAATCATGGCAAGGTGTATTGGTTGAAGGTTTATCAATTGCCGCAAGCAAATCGGGCCGCCCGTGGACGTCCTATTGTTAATTTATTGCCTTTAGCGGAAGGCGAAAAGGTAAATGCTTTTTTGCCTGTTCGTGAATATTTGGAAAATCGGTATGTGGTGATGGCTACGTCAATGGGATTGATTAAGAAGGTTTCTCTTGTTGATTTTTCACGACCGCGGTCATCCGGCATTATGGCAATTGCATTAAATGAGGGTGATTATTTAGTGCAAGCCGATATTACTGATGGAAATCACGATATCATGTTGTTTACTAATGAGGGCAAGGTGGTGCGATTCCCTGAATCTAAGGTTCGCTGTATGGGCCGACAAGCAGTTGGCGTACGCGGAGTGAAGTTGCAAAATGGCCAGAAAGTTGTTTCCTTAATCGTGTCGCGTGAAGGCGACATTTTAACCGCGACGGAAAACGGTTATGGAAAGCGTACTGCTCTTAATGAGTACCGATTAAGCGGTCGTGGAGGTCAAGGTGTTATCTCCATACAAGTGAGTGAACGCAATGGCAACGTTGTTAGTGCAATTCAGGTTAATCAAGAAGATGAGGTTATGCTAATCAGTAATAAAGGCACGCTGGTGCGTGTTCCTGTGGCTGAAATCTCCGTCATTGGTCGTAATACTCAAGGTGTGCGCTTGATCCAGTTAGGTGAGGGAGAAGTGTTGGTTAGCCTCGAACGAATTGCAAATATCAAAGGAGACGATGCGGAATGAATTTTCAAAAAGAACCTGTCATTACCATAGATGGTGCTAGCGGGACTGGGAAAGGGACGGTCAGTCAAATACTTGCAAACCGTCTTGGATGGAAGTTTCTAGATAGTGGGGCCTTGTATAGGGTATTAGCTTTGGCTGCGCAAAAGCACGGCGTTGCTCTCGACAAAGAGAAAGCCTTGGAAGTGTTGGCAGAGCATTTGGATGTTCAATTTATTGCGAAAGAAAGTGAATTTTCGACGATTATTCTCGAAGGGGAAATGGTGACGGAAATCATTCGCACTGAAAAAATTGGCAATGCAGCCTCGATTGTTGCTGCTTTACCCGCTGTTCGAGTCGCACTGCTTAGCAGGCAACGTGCTTTTCGCGATGCTCCCGGATTGGTTGCTGACGGTAGAGATATGGGCACGGTCGTTTTCCCCGATGCCGAATTAAAAATTTATCTCGCTGCAAGTCCCGAAGAGCGCGCCCTGAGACGCTATAACCAGTTGAAGGAACGGGGTATTAGTGTTACCCTTAGCGACCTTATAAAAGAGCTGCGCGAGCGTGATAGACGTGATCAAGAACGCACTGTCGCACCGCTTAAACCAGCAGAGGATGCCATTCGTATCGATACCGATCGCCTAACCATTGATCAAGTCGTCGAACGAATTTTATTTGAGATTAAACGAAAAAAGGCCTTTCCTGCTATCTCACTCCCGATGATGATGGAGTTCGCTGAGGCTGGGATAGCAGAGTAAGATTATTGACATTAACTGTTGTATCTACTTAACCGTCCTCGGCTTTAAGATGCTGAGACAAGCTGCACTCACTATGGGATCTAGTTTGGTAAACGGGTACTGGATCTTGCGAACGAGTCGCAGAATGATGGTGTAAGTGATAATGTGTGAGGTTCTAGTGAACAAAAATATGGGCGAGTCTTTTGCGCAATTATTTGAAAAAAGTCTAACTGATACCCCAATGCTACCAGGCGCGATTATATCGGCGACGGTAGAGCGTATTGAAGATAAGTATGTTGTCGTTGATGCTGGATTGAAATCTGAATCCTATATTTCAATCGATCAGTTTTATGATGAAAGTGGTAAATTAGAAATCAAAGTAGGCGATGAAGTTAAAGTAGCGCTTGAAGTTCTTGAGGATGGATTCGGTAGCACAAGACTTTCACGTGAGCGTGCAAAACGCCTAGAATCCTGGTCACATTTGGAACGTGCTTACGAATCGAAAGAAACCATACACGGTGTAATCGTTGGGCGAGTCAAAGGTGGATTTACGGTTGAAATCAATAAAGTTCGAGCCTTCTTACCGGGTTCACTCGTTGATGTCAAACCTATTCGCGACCCAGAAAGCTTCGAAGGTAAAGAATTCGAATTCAAGGTCATCAAAGTTGATCCGAAACGCAATAACATCGTCGTTTCTCGCCGTGCCGTTCTTGAAGCTGAAAGCAACGTAGAGCGTGCAGCTGTGCTTGAAAATATCAATGAGGGTGATGAAGTTAAAGGTATTGTCAAGAATCTCACCGATTATGGCGCATTCATTGATCTGGGTGGTGTAGATGGCTTGCTCCATATTACTGATATGTCTTGGAAGCGTATTAAGCATCCAAGTGAAATTTTAAATATTGGTGATGAAATTAAAGTTAAAATCTTAAAGATTGATCGTGATAATGTTCGCGTATCACTAGGCCTCAAACAATTAGGCGGTGATCCATGGCAAGATATCAGTCAACGTTATCCAGTTAGCTCAAAGATCAATGGTCGTGTGACCAATATCACCGATTACGGCTGTTTTGTTGAAATCGAAGAAGGGATAGAAGGCCTAGTCCATGTTTCGGAAATGGACTGGACAAACAAAAATGTCAATCCTAATAAAGTTATCCATCTCGGTCAGGAAGTTGAAGTGATGGTGTTGGATGTTGATGCTGAGCGCCGTCGTATCTCATTGGGAATTAAGCAATGCACATCTAATCCGTGGGCTGCATTTGCTGAAAATCATGAAAAAGGTGAGCATGTCAAAGGCAAGATTAAATCAATTACTGACTTTGGTATTTTCCTTGAACTCGATGGTGGTATTGATGGATTAATTTATCTTTCTGATATTGCTTGGAGCGAAGCAGATGCCCAAGACACACTGCGTAAATATCAAAAGAGCGATGAACTTGAAGCTGTTATTCTTGCTATCGATGTCGAGCGTGAACGTATTGCATTGGGATTAAAGCAGCTTGCTGAAGATCCACTGGCTAATTATCTTATCGAGAATGAAAAAGGCACAGTTGTTACCGGTAAAGTTGTCGAAATTGACCAGAAACATGCCATCATTGAACTTGCTGAAGGTATACGCGGCGTATTACGTGCATCTGAAATTTCTGCAGAAAAAATAGAAGATGCTCGCATTAAACTGAACGTTGGCGATAGCGTTGAAGCAAAAATTATGGGTACCGATAGAAAAATCCATGCAATTACACTTTCTATCAAAGCCAAAGATGGTAAGACACCTGTCAAAAAAGCAACCAAAGCCACCAAGACTGCTGCTAGTACTGCTTCTACTACGGGTAAGAAGAAGAAAGCATCTGAATCTGGTCTAAAGACAACGCTTGGCGATTTGTTCAAAGATCATATCAATAGCAGCGATGATAAAGAGAGTGAAGAAAAGTAAACTCTTTTTCCTTTGTCACTTAAAAGCCACTGCTTTAGTAGCAGTGGCTTTTTATTTTAGCTCAATAGGGATTCCGGGACAAACCCTAATTTAAATCAATACTTCATCTCGTAGTTTTTTAAACTGAAGTAGTAGTTTTTGAGCGGATACAGGATGGCTAAGAAAATATCCTTGTACTACGTCACATTGTTGGTTAGCCAAAAATTGAATTTGTTCAGCTGTTTCAACACCTTCAGAAACCACTTCTAAGCCAAGATTATGTGCTAATGCAATAACAGCGCTTGTGATCGCGCAGTCGTTAGGATTATTGGGGATACCTTTAATAAAACTTCGGTCTATTTTAATAGCATTAATTGGAAGTTGTTTTAAATAACTAATTGAAGTATATCCTATGCCAAAATGATCGATGGAGAGTTGTACGCCTGTTGCTTTGATGTTATCTAATATCATAGACGCCAACTCTACATTTTCCATTACTGTTCTCTCAGTAATCTCGAACTCAATATATTGGGGATTTATAGCGTTTTTTTGCAATACTTTATTTAATATTTTAGTAATATCAGGATGATGAAATTGCTTAGGAGAAAGCTTTAATGCGATGGTGATGTGTTCATAACCTTCATCTTGCCAATACTTTATTTTTTTAGCTGCCTCATCTAGTGCCCATTCTCCAAGTTGAAGAATTAGGCCTGATTCTTCAGCGAGTGGTATAAATTTTGCAGGGCTAACAATGCCTAGAACTGGATGCTCCCAACGCATGAGGCCCTCAACGCCAGTGATATTTCCGGTTTTGATACGAAATTTAGGTTGATAATAAAGTGCAATTTCATTGTTGTGAATTGCTTTGCGTAATGCTGATTCAAGTTGGATATATTCAAGTGCTTCGATGTGCATTTCTTCAGTATGGAATTGATAACTACGACCACCAGCTTGCCTTACTTTGAATAATGCTCTATCTGCATTTTCCAGTAAATTTTCCATTGAAGCTCCATCATTTGGATAAATGCAAATCCCTATACTTGCTGTCAGGGAAAACTCATGCGTATCAACTTTAATTAATTGTGAACAAATATTTAAAAGCTTTTCAGCCACCATACTAGCAAATTTAGGTTTGCTAATATCATTTAGTAAAACTATAAATTCCTCGCCATCTAATTTGGCCAAAACATCTTCGTTGCGCAAGACATTAGTAAAGCGTTTTCCCATTTCTTTTAGTATTAATTCACAATTATTATGATCAAGTAGATCACGGATAGGCTGGAATGAATCAATATCAATGAGTAAAATCGCTAATATTTGCTTATGACGTCTAGAGTGATTAATGGCTTTATTGAGAATTTCGTTAAAAAAGACTCCATTCGGTAGTGTAGTGAGGTTATCATATTTTACTAGTTGACTAATATTTTCATTGTCGTTAGCTACTTTTTCTATGCGTACTCTGGCTGAGATATCTTGCTTTAATAGAAGGTTTGTATTCTCTAATGCTTGGGTCCGTTCTTTTAATTGCCGATTAAAAAGTTGCTGAGATGATTGCATATTGTCTAATAGGATATTGATTTTAGATGCGATTGAATGAACTTCATCATTTCCATTCATGTCAATGCGCCGGGATATGATGCTGTGTAAAGGTAAGGATAGTGTTGAGATGATATCACTACTATCTTGGTTTAATCGTTTAACACGTTTGACTATAGCAGTATAGATGCTTAGGAAAGTAACAATGGACAAAATAATAGTGAGAGAGATAATATAAATACTATTCAGTGAGATATTATGATTTGCTGCAAGGATCGCACATACAAAAAAAGGAATGCTTATCAACCCACTAATGATGAGTGCTTTACTAGTCAGCTTCATCTAATCTCCTGGCTCTAAATCAGTCATAATCATTAATCTGTGACTCATTTCATTCTGATGCCTGATTGAATAAAATGCAAGGGAATCAACCTAAGTTATTCATTTTTAAATTAATTTAAAGCAAGTCACTTTATATATTATGTGTATTACAGTAAGATAGTTATATATATTTAAATTTATTAGTTAATTGGGTTGGTGTCCATGTGGAAAAAAGGGATCCAAGATAACCGCTCAAATGATTACGATTATCGAACCGACGATTTTAAGGCACTTCTACGCTATGTACATCAACTCGCAAGCCACAAACTCGGTTACCCTGTTTCATTGCTAACTTATCTTGGCATCGTTAATAATCAAGCTTTAGGCATTCAACCTGGTACCCTTGCCAATATTTTATTGAACAATGTGGGTGATCCTTTTAAAGACTCAGAAACATCTCTTTTGGAAGTGAAAAAGCATGAGAGAGAAATTATTGCCATTCTTGAAAAATTCTATGGTTTACCTAAAGATGGAGTAAGAGGATATGTTACAACCGGTGGTACAGAAGGAAATTTTGCTAGCCTTTGGTGGTCTAAAAGATATTTGATTAACAAAGCGCTAGATGTTTTAATCGAGAGAGATAACACGATAAAATTATTATTAAAAAAAGAGCAGGAATTAGATGCGTCGCTCGTTAAAATACCTAACAATGATTATCCAACCCGCATAGCGCATTTGCAAAATATCATTGATACAAAAAATGTGATTGCTGAAAATAGAAATGTTGTTCAACAACTTTTAACGCCTACAGTATTTTATTCTAAGGGCCATACACATTATTCCATACCAAAAATTTCAGAAGTATTACGTCTCAATGTACGGCCAGTTTTACCCAATGAAGATGGTTCTATAAATTTATCTAATTTAAAAAAAGAACTTTTACTACACTCTGGAGCACACCCATACGGTCCAATTATTGTGATTGCTAATATTGGAACAACAATAACAGGTGCAATTGATGATGTGCCTGGTATCAAGAAAATTCTGGATGAGACGCTACCAATGGCAAATTTTACTATCCATATGGATGGTGCACTGACTGGATTTGTCTTGCCGATCCTGAAACCATTTGGTGAAATAGATGATTATTTTAATGCACTTGGTGTCAATACTCTCGCAGTTTCTGCGCACAAATACCCTGGATTATCGCAGCCATGCGGAATTGTTCTCGCTGAAAAAAACTTTTTTCTTAAGGCTTTTGAAAAAAGTGAAAGGGCGATTGATTATGTCGGCAATATTATCGATGTAACCATTACAGGCTCCCGATCGGGTTTGAATGTGTTGATGTTTTATAATGCGCTTCGTACGCTAGGTCTTGATAAGGGTGTTGAAAAGCTAACCAAAATGGTTCATGGTAATATGGAAAATGCGCGCTACCTTTACCAGAAATTGGTTGCAATGTATGGTGCTGAAAATGTACTTTACCCGTATCACTTCAATGTGATATTTCCGCGTCCCTCTCAAGCTATGGCGAGGAAATATCAGTTAATGTTAACAGGGAATAATGCGACAATTTGTGTACTAACCAATGTAACAAAAAAACTTATTGATCAATTTATTGCTGAATTAAAAATGGAAAAGGAGAACGCTATGACTAACACAATAACTAAGATCGAATACAAAATTCATACTCTTCAAGATGAACATGTCAAATCAGTAGTTAATCTTTTCATTAAATCCTTTTGCGATAGCGAGCCCATGACAAAATATTTACATATCCGATATCAAGATTACGAACCATTTGCAAAAGAAGTTATTCTAAAAGCAGTTAAGGAGGGCATGAGCAAAGTAGCGACTGATAACCAAAATCGAGTGATTGCGTGTGCCATTGCAGAGGATATGGCAGACCCTTTCATACCACACGTTGCACATTATCCAAAAATGGGGCCTCTTTTAGACTTATTAGATGAGCTGTCTCGGCCTTTCATCAATGGCAAAAAGTTCTTACGCGGTAAAGTGGTACATGTTTGGATCGCAGCAGTAGATCAGGCATATAGAGGCATGGGATTATCCACGGCAATTGACATGGCATGTATTGAAGCTGCTGCACGCAAGGGATTCGACTTTGCTTATGCGGAATTTACCAATGAATTAAGTGAAAAAGTGACTTCGCAATTCAAAGTATTACAATTATGTAACAAAATTAAGTATGATGATTATAAATGGCAAGGTGGTACAGTACCATTTAAAGGGTTGAATGGTGCAGCGTCATCTTATGTTGCAACAATAAGACCTGGTGTGAAATTAGATTCACTGCCGCACAGTTACATAGCAACTGAGCAGTGTTAGAAACATGACATTTATTCGCTGCGGCAAGCCAGCGGGACATTAGCAATGGGGTTTCTTAAGGGGAAGGGTGCTAGCTCTCCCCTTAAGTTGACCAGGGGGTTTATACCCCGTGGTCTATACAAATTAATTTAATTTCACATAGAGATCTATGGCATGCCATAGGTCTATTGGAGTTTAATAAGTTAAAACTATATGGATATTGTTGCGGATCAGAAACAAATATCAGATGAAGAAAAGTTCCTCATTAGTAAGCAAGTTAAAGCGGAACTAATTGAACATCTATATCAAGGATGCTTACCAGGTACGGTAAGCGGTATGGTGGCGAGTATAGCCATTTATCTTGATTATAATGGCTATACCCCTCCCAATCTTTTAGTAATGTGGGTTGTATTCTTCAATGTAATGATGGTTTCTTTGACCGCATTATTTTTTGTCTATAAAAAATTTAGAAACGAATTCGAATTAAGCTTTTGGGAGAGGGCGTATTCCCTCATGATGGCAGGATGTGCTATCTCATGGGTGCCCATCATATATTTACTTCCTGAAGATATGGGTCGTCAATATTTGGCGTTAATTGCATTCTTCCTAGCAACAACGGGATATGCAACAGGAACGATAGGGCAGTTTTCTTTATGCATTATTACGCTAAATATTATGTTGGTGCCTTTAATTGTTTGGTGTTTTTTGAAAGGAGGTATTTTTTATAACATTATTGCCACTTATTCTATAATTTATATGGGATTTATGTTTGGTATTAATCATCGAAGTACACAATGGTTTAAAGATTCACTCAAATTAAAGCTGGAAAATAATTTAGTTAGCTATCAAGCGAATCATGATTTATTAACTGATTTACCTAATGAGCGTTTATTGCCTCAATACGTACAATCTGCGATTGCCTCAGTGCAGAGCAGCAAAAATACATTTGCTTTAATTTGTTTTTCCCTTAATCGTATGGAAATGATTAATGATAGTTTAGGACACCATGCAGGTAATTCTATTATTCAATCTGTAGCGAATCGTTTACATGCGTTAGCTATTCGTTTGTCAAAAATACAAGATGCAAGCCAATTTGTCGTCACCATATCACGTAAGGACACATTCAATATTCTGCTGGTCCCACTTGAAGTTGAAGGTGCCGAAAACAAACTCAAAAATCTTTTTTCTATTTTAGACGAGCCTTTTTATTTACCAAACAGAGGGGTAAAAATGACGGCGAGCGTAGGCGTCAGTTTTTACCCTAAAGATGGAGAAGATTCAGCAACCTTGCTAACTAATGCAGATGCAGCCATGTTAAAAGCAAAACAATTTGGAGGGAATCGCTTTGAGTTTTATCGGGCGGAAATTAATGCCCAATTGCCAAAACAATTAGCATTAGAGAATGACTTGCACGATGCAATTAAAAAAAATCAATTTCAAGTTTATTACCAGCCATTGATTGATTTGAAGGCGGGCCGTATTGCAGGATCAGAAGCGCTGATACGCTGGCTCCATCCAATTCATGGTTTTATTTCGCCAATAAATTTTATACCACTAGCAGAGGAGACGGGTTTGATTGTTCCTATAGGGACATGGATTTTGCAAGAGGCATGTAGGCAAACGCGGCTGTGGCAGCAAATGGGCTTTACCGATCTGAAAGTGGCTGTCAACATATCAGGTAAGCAGTTAACCCAAGAAAATTTCATTAACACGGTAAAACATGCTCTAGTAGTTACTGAATTCACACCGCGTTTCCTTGAGCTTGAAATTACAGAAACTGCAATTTTAGATGAAAATATCACGGCTGTTGTCAAAGAATTTACTGATATGGGATTGGGCTTGTCAGTTGATGACTTTGGTACGGGATATTCAGGATTAAGTTATCTCAAGCGTTTCTCAATTGATAAATTAAAGATAGATCAATCATTTATACGAGATATTCCAGAAAATAATGATAGCATTACCATTGTTTCTGCTATTTTAGCTATGGCAAGAGAATTGAAGGTAAAAAGTTTGGCTGAAGGTGTAGAGACGGAAGAGCAATTGGCATTTCTAAAATCAAAAGGATGTGATTACATCCAAGGCTACTACTTTAGCAAACCGTTAGAGGCTAGTTATTTTACTCAACTTTTGTTAAATTATCGTGACCTACCCGTATTTTCCAAAATGGAAGTCAGTCAAACGTAACCAAGGAAGGGAATATATGAAACGAACTTCAAGAATGTTGCAATTAAGTGTGCTGGGACTGCTGGGAGTATTGTCTTCACAAGCTTATACCGCAGGATATAAATTAGAATTTCAAAGTGCATCCGTATTGGCCGATGCAGGTGAAGCTGCAGTTGTCGAAGATGCTGGCACCAACTGGTATAATCCTGCGGGTTTAGTGTATTTGCCGCTACAAGTTGTCTTGTCATCAATCGATGTGTATGCTCCAACCAAGTTTACAGGATCAGTGAACGCACCTTCAACATTAAATCAATTTGGGCCACCTATTAGTGACTTTGCGAGTAATTTTACGAACAGTGGTACTGCAAGTTCTCACCCAAACTCAGTGCTTCCGGCAATGCATTTATCTGCGCCGCTTAGCAGTAACGTAGCATTAGGTGTCAGTGTGGTGCCGGCGTGGGGATTCACAGAAGACTATGGTGAAAGCTCGCTACTTCGTTATAACCTTACGCGGGTCTATACAAAAACTCTAGATATATCACCCAGTGTTGCGTGGCAGCTGAATAATCAATGGTCTTTTGGCATAGGCCCAGATTTCCATTATTTTTCAGTAGAGAGTAAGACCCATGTTCGCACTGAAAGCACACTGCCTGCTGTTGTAGGTACCGTAGGTGATTCAATCTCCCGATTTACTGCGGATAAATGGGGCTTTGGCGGGCATGCTGGTATTTTATACCGCATAACGGATGCAACACGAGTAGGCCTCAATTATCGGTCCAAACTCATCATGGATCTCGAAGGTTTTAGCGATTTTGGTTTGGGCCAAGGTGGGTTTTTTGAAACCAGTCAATTTAGGCTGCCTGTGACACTCCCACCTACAACAACGCTAAGCGTTTATCATGACATTACACCCTGCTGGGCACTCATGGGTACTATTGCCTATGATGAATGGAGTACAATAAAGAATTATCATGGAAGAAATGATATCCAACCACCGACTCCAACGAATCACTCTGGCATTCTCCCGAACGTGACATTGCCACAAAATATGAGTAATACGTTTGATTTTAGCGTAGGTACACACTTTAAATTGAATGACAAATGGATGTTACGCGGATCATTTAAGTATGAATCCACGCCAACCACTAGTTCTTTCCGTGATGTCGACTTCCCTGATGGGAACAAATACGGCTTTCAAATTGGATCGCGTTATCAGGCAAATAACAAAATTGCGATTGACTTGATTTACGGCCATGTTTTTGTAAAAACTATTCATATCAATGATGTCAACCCTGTAAGTGGCGCTATCGCTAGTGGACATTCAAGTACGAGTATTGATTTGCTTGGCGGACAGCTTGTATGGAGCATCTAAAGGTATAATTAGATCTAGGCTCTATATGGGTTTCAGGGAGGTACCTCCCTGAAACCCATATAGAGCCTAGATCTATTATATTACTTTTGTAAGCGTCAACTTAAGAAAATTGTTCCCTCCCGCATAAAGCGTGAGAGGAGGGGGGCTTAAACTAGTATCTTATGTTGACGCCATTGTCTGAACGCTTACTTTTATAAATCGCCTAATAATTCACGCATTTTGGCCTTGATCATATCTATTGCAATTCGATTACCGCCACCTCGTGGGACAATGAGGTCGGCATAACGTTTGGATGGATCAATGAATTGAAGATACATTGGCCTAACGGTTTCTTCATATTGTTGGAGCACAGAATCTAGAGATCGTCCGCGTTCCTTAATATCACGCTTTAAGCGCCTAATGAGGCAGACATCTAACGACGTTTCCATATAGATGCGAATATCCATCAACTCTCTCAATTTCTTCTCTACGAATAGCAAAATACCTTCTAGAACAATAATCGCATGCTTGCCAATTGGGCGTGCTTCCTTATTACGAATATGCTGGGAGTGATTGTAAATAGGGATTTCTATGCTTTTACCTTGTTGTAACTGTAATAAATGGTTATATAATAATTCATGATCAAAGGCATCAGGATGGTCGTAATTAATTTTAGCTCTTTCTTCAAATGGGATATTGCTATGATTCTTATAGTAAGAATCTTCTGAAATAATGACAACTTGATCTGAACCTAGTTCATTTACAATAGTATTTGCTAATAAACTTTTGCCCGATGCAGATGCGCCTGAAATTCCGATGATAATACTCTTTTTATCCAAGCGAGTTCTCCTCAGTCATGTGTTTTAATAAAACATACGTAGCGCCACGGCTGCCATGAGAAGGCGCAGCTGAGCAAAATGCTAACACTGCATGTATTTTGCGCAGCCAATGATTGAGTTTGTTTTTCAATATGGGCGCTTGGCTGTGGTGTCCTTTTCCGTGAATGATGAGCACAACACGTATTCCCTCATGCAAGCATTGCTGCAGAAAGCTATCAACGGATGCTTTTGCTTTTCCTACAGACATACCGTGTAAATCCAAAATCGCTTCAACATTATATTGGCCTTTACGTAGTTTGCGAAGGGTTTTATTCGATATTCCTGTTTGCTTAAAGGCGATAAATTCATCACCAGAAACAGGATCGAGATCGAGTGATTCATTCAAATAAAATAATTCTTCAGTAAATAGTGGGCGTTTATTGACAGTGCGACTCGTGCTTGGTGGAGTTTTTAGGCGGATTTTTTTTTGAATTAATGGCTTGGTTCCAACCACCGCGTTGTGAAAAGTTTCCATATCCTCCTTGCTAATTTTAGGTTTTTTTGACATCTCGTAAATACACTCGTCTGTTGTCGGTAAAGTTATTTTACCAGCCGTTCCCGCTAAAAGCGCGGGACGGCTTAAATGTTTATATGATCAATTCGAAATGAATTCGAATTGATTGATCACGTAGAGGGGAGAATCACGATTCTCCCCTCTACGAACACCCCATCGCGTAAAGTTAGCGGGAACTGCTGTTATTTTACAATAAATAGCACCGCCATCGAGTTATATCTGGACCTGCCGTAAAAATGCATTACTCTATGGCTTCTAGGTACCCAATAGAAACAGTTGCTATCACGGCCTAGATAGGTTACATAGTTCGTCCAACACACTGCTATAAGCAGTCCAATTATTATACAAATAAACATTTTTGTTATATAATCACTTTACTAAGTGGCAATTCCATGACTAAAAAAAGCACTCTAACATGGGTTAACCGAACACTTACCTTACATTGAAGACAACTAACTTGAAGACAACTATGAAAAAGAAAATTGCAATTGCTTCTTTCGTTATTATAGTGGCTAGCGCCTGGAGTGTGATTCACTATCGCTCTCAATCTGCTATGCCTCTACTCAATACCATCTGGGTGCAGGCAACTAAAGTTAATGAATCGACATTGCCATTGACAGCGCATGCAATAGGAACATTAGTTGCGCGTAGCGTGGAAATCACGCCGGAGATGGCAGGCCATGTTAAAAAAATTCTTTTTCAAGATGGCTCATTTGTCAGGCAAGAAACCCCGCTCATTCAATTAGATGATGCTATTTACAAAGCAAAAAATGAGTCTGCAAATGCTCAATTAGCCTATAGTGCAAATGACTATAAACGTAAAAGTTTATTAGGGAAACAAGGTGCTATTACTCAACAAGCGATTGACCAAGCGGATGCAGACTTGAAAGAAAAAAGAGCAGATGCAAAAGAAAGTGAAGTGATGCTTAGCAAGATGAAACTGACCGCTCCATTTGATGGTATAGTTGGAAAGGGTAAGGTCAATCCAGGGGATTATGTTACAACGGGTCAAAGTGTTGTGACGCTGACTGATGTAAAGCATTTACGAGTTGAGTATAACGTTCCTGAGAAATACTTGCCGTCATTAAAATTAAAACAAGAGGTAAAAATCACGACAGCAACATATCCAGGGAAAATATTTTTCGGAAATGTATCCTTTATCTCACCGACTATTAATACTGAAAACCGCTCAGTTTCTCTTTACGCAGATGTTCCTAATGACAGCAACGTATTAGCCGCAGGTATGTTTGTGAATGTGATGCAATCATTAGGTACAGATGAAAAGGTATTAATGATTCCAGCACGTAGCTTAGTTCCCATTCTAGATGGAGAGCAAGTTTATAAGGTCGTCGATGGTAAAGCCTACGCCGTTACCGTTTTAATTGGTAAACGTGTTGGTGAAGATGTGCAAATTTTACAAGGGCTCTCTCCTGGCGATAGTGTAATTACTGATGGGCAGCTCAAGGTAAAAAATGGTATACCGGTTAAAATAAAAAGTTAGGCTCTTAATGGATTTCAGGGGGGGCACAAGGGAAATGTGTTTTTGTGGTCAAGGATAAAAAATAAACATATACATACTTTTTGTAACCGCTATAAGAGCCAAAAATTATTTGTTGTAAGGTCATATTGAAAAGATCAGACCTTAGAGGTGCATTGTGAATTTACCTGCATTTTGTATACAAAGACCCGCATTTACTATCGTCATCAGCTTAGTGATGACGATTATCGGCGTGATTGGTTTTATGAACCTTCCTGTGCGATGGATACCCAATGTTAATCCGCCTCAAGTAACGATTTCGACATCATACCCAGGAGCAAGCGCGCGCTTAGTTGAACGTGATGTTACCAAAGTTATAGAAGATACACTTTCAGGCATTAATGGTGTGGAGACGCTCTCTTCAATCAGCCGTCAAGGTCAAAGTCAAATTTCAATTAAATTCAAACTGGGGCGTAATATGGATGCTGCGGTAGAAGATGTCCGTAGTAGTTTGGAGCGTGTGCGTGGCTCACTGCCTAAAGATGTAATCAATCCAGTTGTATTAAAAGCAGATCCTAATAATGATGCTATTCTTTATATTTCTTTTAATGATTTACATCGTAATGAACGAGAGCTTAGTGATTATGTAGATAAATATATTGTTCCTTCATTTGAGACTATTGATGGTGTTGGCAGCGTGTGGGTCTATGGTAAACGCATATCTGCTATGCGAGTTTGGCTAGATCCTGCCAAAATGATGTCTGCCAATGTGACTGTCGATGAGGTCACGCAATTATTACAAGACCAGAACGCATCCATTCCAAGTGGTCAGATTCGTGCTTATGACCGGTATTATACCGTGGTGATGGATACTGCGCTAAAAAATGCCGAGCAGTTTAATGACTTAATCATTCGTGATAATCAAAGCCAGGTGGTTCGTTTAAAAGATGTAGGTGAGGCGAAACTGGATGTTGAAAATCCTGATTCGGCATTTCGCATCAATGGGAAACCGGGTATTGCTTTAGGCATAGTCCCACAATCAACGGCGAACCCATTGGATGTCGAACGGCAAGTACAAAAAGTATTCGCCGAGTTAAGCCATGGTCTGCCAGCTGGCATGAAAGCAAGCATTATATATAATCAGGCTGATTATATCAGAGCGTCAATACATAGCGTTTATGAATCATTTATCGAAGCGGTTCTTTTTGTTTGGTTAGTTATTCTCGCGTTTCTATGTAGTTTTCGTGCAACTATCATACCTATCATCACCATTCCAGTTTGTTTGGTCAGCACGTTTGCTTTGCTATCTATTCTTGGATTTTCCATTAATACGATTACGTTGATGGCATTTGTTCTCGCCATTGGACTGGTGGTTGATGATGCCATTGTCATGCTTGAGAATATTAGCAGGCACATGGAGGAGGGCATGTCTGCTTTTAGTGCGGCATTGAAGGGCAGTCGTGAAATTATTTTCCCAATCATTGCAATGACGCTTACTCTTGCAGCCGTTTATGCACCCATTGCGTTTACGCCAGGCTTGTTGGGTGTATTATTTAGAGAATTCACTTTTACCTTAGCGGGTGCGGTCATCATTTCTGGTATTGTCGCACTTACCTTATCACCCATGATGTGTGCTCGTATTTTAAAAAATACACATCGCAAAAATCGATATGGTGAATGGCAATCACGGCAATTGCTACGATTACAAGACCAATACCAGCATGTCCTAACTTTTTTACTACAAAAAAGAAAATGGGTAGTGATATGTTTGCTTATAATGGCGAGTTCTGGTTTTGGAATTTATAAATTTTTATCCTCAGAGCTTGCACCGTCAGAAGATATGAATAATATTTATGTTGCAATTTCTGCACCCCGCAGCGCCAGTTTTGCTTATACTGATTCGTATGTGCGTCAAATGGAAAAAATTTACGAAAATATTCCTGAGGTTGTTTCTTACTTAAGCATAGGTGGCACGTCCCAGCCTTCGCAGTCTTTTCAACTCTTAATATTAAAGCCTCGTAATGAACGCAGTCGTTCTACAGCAGAAATTATTCAGGTGTTAACAGAGCAAGCAAATTCAATATCAGGTGTGAAAATCCATGTGTTCCCTCCTGCATCACCTTTGGCAGATGTCGTAGGATCTGATGATGGTGATAGTGTAGGATTAGTCATGATGACCTCCAGTGATTACCGTAAATTAGAGCAAGCCACCAAACAAATGGTTGATGCTATCAAACAAGTTCCAGGTTTTGCTCATGTTGAAAATGCATTAAAGTGGGATAGCGAACAATTCCAAGTCAATATTGATAGAGAGAGAGCGGCGGATCTGCGGGTCCCGATTCCATCTATTACTAATACGCTCTCTACATTAATTGCTGGAAGAAATGTTGGTAAAATGGAAGATGCAAATATCTGGTTGCAAATGAATGAATCCGCATTGGCAAACCCTGATATTTTCCAGCAACTTTACGTGCGTAATGTGGATGGTAAAATGGTACCGCTCTCGAGTATGATAAGTATTAACGAGGCAACAATGCCGGACAAATTTACTCATTTTGAACGTCTTCGTGCAGACACCATTTATCTTTCATTGGCGCCGAATTACAAAGTTTCAGAGGCAATTAAGGCACTACAGGCAATAGCAAAAGAGAATATGCCAGAAGATATGAAGTATAGCTTCACAGGTGAGGCTAAGAGTTTTCTTGAATCGAGTGGGAAAACTGCTTTCACTTTCCTACTGGCGCTCGTGTTCATTTATCTTGTCCTCGTTGCGCAATTCGAAAGTTTTATTGATCCTCTCGTCATTCTGTTTACGGTTCCATTTGCTGTTGTCGGGGCAATGATTACCTTGAAAATATTTGGTGGAAGCTTGAATATTTATAGCAATATTGGGTTGATTACCTTGGTTGGCTTAATAGCGAAACATGGAATTCTTATTACCGATTTCGCAAATAAATTACGCAGTACAGGAAAATCGATTCACGATGCAGTCATTGAAGCCTCCATGCTACGTCTTCGACCCATATTAATGACTACATCAGCAATGGTACTTGGTGCCTTACCGCTTGCCTTTGCATTTGGGCCGGGTGCTGAAAGCCGCCAGCAAGTTGGTTTGGTCATTGCAGGAGGATTGTTATTTGGAACGTTTTTTTCACTGATTGTCGTTCCTATCACCTATACTTATTTAGCATCATTTAAAAAAATACCCACCATATCAGAATAGGAATAGAATCATGCAGTTGTTTTATGAAATATTTCCAGTTTTCTTGTTTTTTTTGGCTTTTAAGTTTTATGGTATTTATGTTGCGACCGTAGTTGGTATTGTTACGACGCTTACGCAAACTCTTATTAATCGATTATGGTTTCGCAAGTGGGATAAAAAACAATTGATCACGCTAGGGGTATTTCTATTATTTGGTGGCATGACATTATATTTTCATAACCCAATATTTGTTAAATGGAAACCGACGGTTGTTTTTTGGATTTTCTCTCTTGCGATTTTAGGTAGCCATGTTTTCGCATCAAAGCCACTCATTCAACGCTTGATGGAAAATATGTTTCAGGATAAAGGTACAATTCCGAACCAAATTTGGAAAAGACTTAATCTTATTTGGGCATCATTTTTTATCGTACTGGGTGGTACCAATCTTTATGTAGCTTATTGCTTTAGCAACGATGCTTGGGTCAATTTTAAATTTTATGGTGTGACAGGCGCATTATTTATTTTTAGTATTTTCCAAGCGTTTTATTTGACGCGTTTTATCATCGAGGGAAAAACTGAGAAATGATCTTACAAAATCGCGCGGACATTATAAGGAATCGATTGCAACAAACATTTTCACCCACCCACTTAGAAGTGACTGATGAGAGTGACCAGCATATTGGTCATGCAGGTCATCAGGGCGGTGGGCGGCACTTTAGCGTTGTAATTGCATCAGATTGTTTCAATGGTCTCAGGCGCATTGAAGCGCATCGTCGAATTTACGACTTATTTATTGACATGATACCCAATCAGATTCATGCATTGAGAATTAAAATTAGCAGGCATGCCCCTTAAGTCCCTTCGTGCCGGGGAAGTGTGACAACATTTAAGTTATGACATTTACTGAAATATGTATTAGTTAGGTTAACCCGTCGTATCTATTTGATGCATACATTTTTTGCTAAGGCACAGGTGTTTTCCGGGGCGACAGACACCTGCGCCTTAGTAAAAAGATGTATGCATCGGATAGATGCGACGGGTTATCCGAACGTTTACAAACACATTACGCAACATATTGAATAGAAAGACATATGTGTGTTACATGGCGCTATTGAAGTTGGGTTCCTATATCGAATGAATATCCTTGCCCCAAGATAATGTTACCGTAAGATGAAAATGTTACCATAACAAGAAAATGCTACTACAGAACATAGAATGGGGATAGAAATGCCAGTTATCGGTGAACGCTTAAAAAGCCTAATACAAAAGCAAGGAATTACCCCGAGTGAAATACAACAAAATGATATCAGTATTTGGATAGAAGACTGGGTTGCATTTTGCTTGCAAGCACTCGCTGATGGTTACTTGCATGAGTGTTTTAAGCATATCCTGGATCATAAAATTACGCAAAAGTGTCAAGGAGGTCTTGAGGATTATGAAGTATATCAATCTTCTTCCCCGATCGTTTTTTTCACCGATTTATTATTAGAATGTAATAAAGAGCTTGAGTGGTTTGGACAAGATTTGCAGCCAAATATAATTAAGGAGGAAATTCGCACTCATATTAACAATATTGAAGACAGTATTGAAGAAAATCGTTCCACTAAGCGAGAGCGGCAACTACTAGTAGAGTACTATGATTCGTATCGCTATGAATGGCTTAAAGGAGAACTAAAATATGCAGATGAAGCAAAAGCACAAGAGGTGTTTTATAAGAAAGCATTTGAGGTTTTCTGGCGTGCGTATAATTTAGGCTTTTTTAGTGACAAAGAGTGCCAAAAAAGTATTTATAGAGAAAGCATAATAATCCAGTTAGATACTCAGTCAGATACTATTAATATAAAACAAGATAATTGCCAGGTTGTACATCGCCATTTTATCGATTACATGACAACAAGTAAGCTCCTGGCTGAGCACTCAGGTGTATACCAACAATCAGATTTGATCAAACAAATAATTAATGGTGCACTATCTGATATTGACTCACATCAAAAAACAAATCGTATTTTTAATGCCTATATATGGAAATTTCTGATTAATGATAGTCGGGATGGAGGACTTAAACAGAAAAATATATCCCTAACCTTCAATCAAGGCAACCAGCTTACCTTGGAAAATAAAGATAAATTACTTCGCCTAATAGAAACAGGACAATTTGCAACGATTCAAATTTTTAACGCAAATGATATTATTTTCTCTTATAGCAAAAATACAAGAATAAATACAGGCATTATTATTAATGAAAATGTTTTAAATACATCGCAAGTAGAGCACGTCAGGATACTCACTACGATATTATATTACGAGGAAATAGTTGCAGATCAATATAGATCAAATCCATATTATGGTGCGTATGACATTGAGCTACGTCTGCATCAATTAGCTATGCATGCAATTAAAAATAATAATCACGATGAAGATGAATTTGATATTAATGATGAAATACAATTTTCACAACTGGGCGAATTGGGAATAAAAGTTTATCTTGCAGCGTTGAATAAAAAATTTATTTGGCAATTGCGACAAAATGAAATCAACAAAGGCTATTCATTATATTTAACTAATACAGATCAGATGGATGATTTTGCAAAATCTAAGTTTGATGTTATCAATGGAATGAATGAGTTTTTAACGCAGCAGCTTGAAGAGAATGGCAAAGTTAAAGAGAATGACAACTATGTTTTCTGCTGTCAAAAAATTACTATCATTATTGACCCGAGCACTATTAACCCAGGTGATCATAATGATTATGATTTATATATCGATGCCTTATGCAAACTTATACTATTACTGGATAAGGCTAAATTAAACCAATTAAATTTATATATCACGCATCTTAACCCTTCACATCTTAAACATTTATCGAATGCATTGCATAGCGTTACATCTACTACCGTTCGCTTTCATGGACGGATATTAATCGAGGATGCCTTGTTACTTGAGTCTATCAACGATGCTACACTACAATCCAAAGCTACCTATCATGATCAGCATCAAAATAATGATTGTGCGACACGACAACATGACACTTTAAAGCAAGCCACATCGATGAGGTCAGCGAAAATTCAAGTACTGTTGAATGAGAAAATTGATTTGCGACCGATTAAAGGAAAAATTGGCATCCAAAATCAACATCATCATCAGCAGGAAATGCAACAGAAAACTGAGGTCAAGATCTTGCGGTCTTGGCAAATAGAGCAAACCAAAGAAACTAAGCATCAAAGCAAGCACGGTCATACCCTCTGCTTTGGAGAAGAGTATAAGAGTCTAATTACATGGCAACATATCGAGGCTGCTTTTGACCCTAGCCATCCTGATTATGATGAAAGTCGCTTAAAATTAGGTGAGGAGATTATTACATACCACTACAAAGGGCGTGATTTAATTGATTTATGGCAACGCATCACCGGCGATGTGAAATTGACTAAACAAGATATTATTCCTGATAAGAATGATATGCCCGAGTTACTTCGTTTTTATTCTCCTTATGTTCCCAAACAAATCAGTCATAAGACCTTACTGACTATCGTGCGTCATCCTCATCTGTTCCAAGATGGCGTGCATTTGCAATCATTGCCTGAGTCTTTTTGTTTTAGCACATCAAATGGTGCTTTATTTACGAATCCTTCCAACGTTGATGAAAATTCTAATCCCTTTGTGCCATCCTTTAGTTGTGTTCCCAGAGCAAGTCTACCCAGTGCTGAGCATTTTCAGCGCCTTGCAAATAGTGCAATACCGAGTCAAGCATTTTTCCATCAACTAACAAAATTTGTTTCACCGTATCATGCCTGGCAGAGCTGGAGACATGGGTTTGCAGCGCTAAATATATTTAATCAACAAGGCATACAAGCGTTGAATGACGTAGTTGAGCATTACTTGCAAGGTGCTAATCAAGATAGCATGGACTTCCTTGATTATTTCATACAAGTACTCAATTATTATCACTACCAACAAATTGCTCAGTTAGATACATTGACCGTAAACCAGATTCAATTTGAATATCAGCAGCAAAAAGACTATCAACACGGTGTGATGGATAGTTTATCGACTACTTCAATTCAAGGCTTGCCAAATGAGCTGCGCGAGGATTTGCATAGAGATGTAGTGGATATTATTAATCATAGTGCGTTCAACAATAGTGACCGGATACTTGAAGATAAGCAATATAAACAATTGTTGTTATCTACTATGCTCTATCATCACGAAAAGCTACCTAATAAAATCAACGGCACACTGTTAATAGAGGAAGATACATTATTCCAATTATTTGACATCATTGGACACCGCAATGGTATTAAGCTCATGGAGCTTGCTCTCAGTAATGACAGCAGTGTGGTGTATAATGTTTTTGCCATGCTACATGATATATTTCGAATGTGGGGTGAACCCGGTTTAGCAGATTTTAGCCGCTGTTTTCTTTCACCAACAATTAATTTTGCAGCGTTGGCTGAGCCTCATCACCAACACGCATTAAGACAGTTGTTGCAATTATCAAAAGTGCAATACCTTTGGTGGCAACAATTGACTTTGCAGCATGCGGAGCAAAGTGGATATGCCGATGTTGCCACTTTGATGGCGGCATTCCAACACTTCTTAGATGAATTAACAGCGTTAGGTCTTGATGCTGCTTTGTATGAGCCTTATCCACTACAAGGCATTAACAATTTACAAATTGGTTTGAATCGCGTTGTCAGTATTTTAAAACAAGCCAAGAATCCAGCCGAGCAATTGCGTAATTTGCATAAATTGGATTGGAGTGCTTATGGTGTTGTTTATGCCTATCAAACTATAAAGTATCTATTTGTAAACGCTGATATGCAGTTAAATTTGGCTTATGAGTCAGAATTTTGTGATTTTATCAATCAAGAATGTCTAAATATTACCTATCGTCAATTCGACCACTATCATGTCATGCCTTTTTCTTTTACCGGGTTAAGTAAACTGCATGATGGTAAAGCAAATCAGCTTTATGAATATACGTTATCCTCTTTTCATCGTTACATTGCCTATAACAAATATGTTGCACCTATGCTTGTCTACCAGCAATTATTAGCTGCACTCGTTTTGCCTGAAAAGTATGTCGTCATAGGAAAAATCCATCAAATTGTCATTGGCAATGGTAAGCTAATGAACAAAATCAACCCTAAGCCTGATGCCCCTGCCTTGCTATTTAGCCACTTACTGCCAATTATCGCCTACGCGACTACGGGTCAGCGTGCCTTGGATAGATTGCCACGGCAGCAACAGCAACAAATATATCAACTCCAGCAATTCATCCATGCAGTTTTTGAATCTGCTCGTAATAAAACATGTGGTCATGTTGAGATGGATCGCTTACTAGATGAAAATAATGCTGTCATTTATGAAAACTTGATCGAGATCCTACAAAAATGCATAGAATTCTATCCCCATAGTCATTACCAAAATGAAGCGCTTGAAAGCAAGCTTCAATTAGATCTTGAAGAATTGACGCTCATTGTGCAATTGATAAAGCAATCCTATGATTATTATAAATTGTTGCATAATGATGCATTGAAAATAACGACTACGTATTTGGCAAGCGAAGCATTGTTTAAAAATACCCAGGTTATAGGACGCACTGACAATCAGTTTTTTTATACTAAGCAATTATTAAATTATAATCACTATTTTAGTGATGCGCTGAATAGGATTAACCATTACAATCGTCAATCCGATTATGCTTGTTTTTTAATGGTTTGCCTCAGTCTCGAGAAACATGCCTTTAGTTTTGAGAACAACGGACGTTTGATTAGAATAATGAGTTTAGTTAAATTCAAGATTAAAAATTTCGCGACTGATGCATGTCAATTTCTTGATTGTCTAAAACTACTTGATCTCTACCAAAAAAATGCAGGGACTACTGCATTGAATGAGCTACTAAGTGCATTGTCTTGCATTGTGCCGACAACTAACAAGCCCTTAGAAATTGCAAGATTACACACTTTTATTAGTGACATAACTCAGATGCCTGAGATGGTAAATGAGAAGGGTATTGATGCGGTTATCCAATTATATTTTAAAGATTATCGTCCCGATCATGCTGTAGATGAAGTGAAGGATACTGATTTTTATCCAAATCCAAATGCACTGGAGCAGAAATTTTCAGGTTTAGGATCATTTTTCCTCCTTATCAAGGCGATAGTATTGCAACACTATCCAGCCTCTGTTCGCGAAAATAAGTTACAAGCTTGGGACGATTTTTTATTTACTATTCATCAATTAGAGAGTAGCGAGCAGCAAGAACAAGTGTTGCAAACTTTATTGCACACTCCCAATCGAGATCTTGATTTAACTACCTTGAATCAATGGTTGAGTGTATTGCTGAACCAAGCACACCACGGAGTGCGCTTTCATCCTGAGTATTTTACATCCTTAGATCAGGCATTACTTAAGCATCAAAATAAGCATGATTTCAGCTATGTATTGAATAAATGGTTGGTTTTTGCAGGTGAGAAGCTTTCTGTATCGAGTCATAGCGGCTTTATTCGTTTACTAAATAAAATGGCGACTGTTAAGAATGGTATCTCGAGTTTAGAAAACTTTTATCGAGCAGCCACTGCTATTGCAGAGTTAGCAAACCATGAGCAGTATCCTTGGTATGATGATTTCATCAAACTAATCGACGTTTGGCAACATCAAGTTTGGCCGCACCAAGATGTTGCAATAGACTCTCTTAACAAGATATGTACTCTCTTGTACCGATTTTGTGAAATTGTCCAGGGGAAAACACAATATAGTTCTCAGTGTAATCGTGTACTGTTACAGTGGCTTACGAATATAGATCAAGAGAATAAGTTTGAGTTAACTCTTAACATGGCTGAGAACGGGGATAAGTATCCACAGCAGTCATTTAATATCATGCTCATACTGGCGCAAGTGACCGAACCCGATTTTTTAACAACGGCGTATCATGCGCTCATGCAAATGGATGCAGTGCAACTAGCGGAACTCGCAGCGTGTTATCAACGTAAACTTTTACCGGCCCCGCAATTATTAGAAAAGTTAATTGCAGGTGAGTCAACAGTAGACGAGTTCGTTTTGCAACATAACTGTGACCCTCATCATGAACGTAATGAAGCTAAGTTAAAGCAACAATTTGACAATACAATATTGCGGCCATACATCCAAAGAGCAAAATATCTGCAGCCAGACCAACAAATCCCATTGGATTTTCGCTTGGACTTGGATGGGCAATTGAAGTTTGTTAATCATCACGGAAAGAAACACAGGCGTCTGCACTTGAACGACATTCGTCAAGAATTGCATGCCTGCCGAGAATCGGTAAAGGCAACCAACGATAAAGAAAGATTGGATATTCTGCTCACTGCGTTGAGTTTGATACGGGAGGCAGTATATAAAACTAGCGAAGAGCCGGCTATTTTATGGCCAACAGCGGTACAAATGCTGGCCGTGTTCAGTGCGTTGAACCACCAGGTAAAACCAGGTGCAATGCCCTTATTCTTGCAAATGGCAACGGGTGAAGGTAAATCATTGGTGGATGTCATTTTGGCGATTTTAACCTGGGTTAATAAGGGTGGGCCAGTAACGGTAGTGACCCTTCTTGCATCTCTTGCCTTGCGTGATGCTAAGGCTTATGCACCCTTATTTGAAAATTTGGGATTAGAGAGCGAGCATTTGACAGCAAATACCAAAAAAGCGAAATTCAATGGGATTTATTTTGCTGAATTTAATGATTTGGCTTCGCTACGCCTACAAGGATTGCTTGATAGTGGTCAAGATATCGATAATATGTCATTCATCATCGATGAAGGTGATGAAATCATTTTACACAATCAAACAGATACTAATTTAACCCAAACGCAAGGTAGTGAGGATACGCACCCGCACGCTTGGGTTTTTGAAGCCTTGGCCGCGTATCTTGAAAGTGTTGACATACAACAAGACTTATTTTCTGTGCGTATCGCTGATTTGGTTAACTACTTACGCCATGCCCATCCTTTAGCTACAAGAGCGTGTCAGCAAGTTGAATTTTTAATCAAATTACCGATTTACCTGCAAGCAGTTTGGCAAGCACGTACACTTGAAGAACGAGTTGATTTCATTCCCAAACGCATACAAGAAGCCAAAAAATCAGACGCCAAAAAATCAGATGCCAAAAAACTAGATCAAGCAAAAAAACAAGATAGTGATGAATATTATGCGGCGGTGCTGCAAAGAGACAAACATATGCCTCCTAACGTCACATTCAACGGCTTGATACCACAAGCGTTGCATGGTTGGCTCAATTACCTGGCTAAAAAGCAACAATCTCCCCATCACTTTCCGATTGCACCAGAGACGACCTTATTTTCTTCCATGAGCCCCGAGGCAGTTTTGCAGTGGATGATACGTAGTGGCACGTTTATTGCTCTCAGTGCAACCATTGAGTCTAATTCCGAGCTCATGGAAATGCGGCAAAATTACGGCTTTGACTTCATCAAATTACCCAAGATGCAAAGCAGTTTGCGTATCGATTATCCCGTACGGTTTTGTCCAAACCAACAACAGCAATTGCAGTCTATTGCTGAGATATGTACACATTACATCGATAAGAGAACACCATCTAAATCTCGATCTATTCTTATCGTTGTCAAGAGTATCGACTTTGCTGAGACGTTAAATGAATATCTGCAAGCGTGTTCAGAGGAATTCCATCCTAGTGTTTTGCATGCTGGTATAGACGGTATCGATGATCATACGCTAGGTGAACATGAACTTATATCTGGTCAATCGGGACATATCTTGATTGCTGTCAGGGGATTAATTAGCCGTGGCTTTGACATTAAGTTAAGCACCGCCAAACAAGTAGTGGTTATTAGTACTGATCTGAAAGACGAGGTGGATGAAATACAAAGTAAAGGCCGCTGCAATCGTGTTAATCAGACAACAGGCTTGCGTGATAAGGGTAAGTTTTATGCTGTTTATGATTTGGAAAAAGAGTGTAGTCGCTATCCCCATTTGCATGTCACGGCAGATGATAGTTATAAAAATCCTGAAGCATTTATACAGAAGTTGTTTATTGCTGATTACCAGCAAGAGTCGGTATCAAGATTACATAGACAACTGGTTAGTATCGGCAAAGATACCATACAGAACGATTTTTTTGGTTTATGGAAGACGCTATTTAAAAATGGGCATGTTATGAAGGAGATGCGCGATGAAATCATGACGTTGTTTACCGCTGCCCTTGAGAAAATAACCAGTACCATACATGATGCGCTCCTTTCTACGACTGATTTTTCCATGCTGACAGAGCAAGGAGTAATAGCACGTGGTGAATATAATGATAGATTGCTTTCGGTTTATGCAAAGGCATTAGAAGGCATGCACTCTATATTGGGTATGTCTTCTCTCAATCCCATCCCCTACTTAATGAAAAAGTTAATGGAAAAGATTGAGTCTCAACAACAGAAATTGCTTAGTAACCATAGCAAAGCTTTGGCAACAAGCGCTAAACAGCCAGATATAAAAATCTACAAACAATGGAAGCCAGGTGTAAAATTTAATGCTTACCTTGACCAGGGTAAACAAAGTACCTTAAATTATATGCGTGGATTGTTCGATACGTGGTGGTATCTTTCTGAAGATGAAAAAAATCAAATCAAATCTGACAAGATTGCTTTAAGGCAAAAAATCCAAAAAAAATGTGAAGCATCCGATCCTAAAAACATAGAGACTACAGCTAGAAATCAAGAAAATAAGATAACAAATTTAAAAGATATGGAGCAATCTGCAAAAGAACGCTTAACGAATCTGCAGAATGTTATTTCTGAAAAGGGTAATTTTATAATTGCCTGTAGATTTTATCCAGAAAAGAAGGTTGTCCCGAATTACATTAAGAAAATAACAGATCAAATTCAACAGTCAAAACGATTTGATAATGGAGAGACTGATGGATGTTTACCTATAAAAAGATACTTAGGATTAAAATTCAGTCCTCCTACTTATCTAAACTCTCTTGTTAAAATTCTTAAAATTGCAGCAGAAGCCGACGATGACAAAGCTGTAGCTATTTTTGAGGCATTAGGAGTTAATATTTCGCGCTCCTTAGATAATATTAAAAATCATATGCGTTATAAGAGCAAGGAAGACTGGGGAACATGGTTTGATAGACGTCCAACCACTATAGCTAACGCAATGGAAGAAATATATTCTGGGAAAAGTGAGGGTCAACAACTGAAATCTGTTCTAAAGTTAATATACAAAGCATCTGAATCTAATGATCAGCTTTGTAATTTGAGGAGTGCAGTCACTGAAAAATTTTATGCTAGTATTAATCAACTGTTAATATTTGATAGCATGGATTCAAAATTAGAACCTTCAAAATTAGCACAGGATGTAAACAATCCCGGGTTAGGA
>Ga0207082_1032_pt1 | contig 32262 bp, 27 predicted proteins | sample Alteio_BWMinHeat_56_FD_153588 | JGI IMG/M metagenome (GOLD analysis project Ga0207082, IMG submission 153588) | Enriched cells from forest soil in Barre Woods Harvard Forest LTER site, Petersham, Massachusetts, United States -... | ecosystem: Environmental > Terrestrial > Soil > Temperate forest >...
AAATTCAGAACTATTGGCAGAATGGCTAATGGAAAATGATTTCAGGCCAATTGTAGGTCACAAATTCCAATTTAAAACTTATCCCAAGGTCAAAATAGGATTTGATGGGATCATATTTTGTGAAGTTTTAGAAGTAACCCCCTTTAAAAAGTTATCCTATTCATGGAAGGGTGGTCCCGGAAATGGGAAAATTACATTAGATTCTATAGTTACATGGACACTTGTATTGAAAAACAATGGTACTGAGTTGACGATAGAACATACTGGCTTTAAAGGATTTAAGAATTACCTGTCATATATAATAATGAACAAAGGTTGGGCAATTAAAGTAAAAAACAGGCTTACGGAACATTTAAAACGCTCAGAGATATGAACTCATATACAATTGACACTTTTCAGGCAATAGCCGACCCGAACAGAAGGCAGATACTACAGCTATTATCAAATAATAGTTTGACAATTAATGCTTTAGCTGAAAACTTCGATATGAGTCGCCCTGCTGTCTCAAAGCATATTAAGATTTTGAATGCTGCTGGGTTTATTTCCATATTGGATGTTGGTAGAGAAAGGTATTGCGTTTTGAAACAAGATGGTTTTAATGAAATGCAAGATTGGATAGATCATTTTGGTAATTTCTGGAAGTCTAAGCTTAGCTCTTTGGATGAGATACTTAACAAAAGGTCGAATGAGCATTTATGATTGTTTTTTATTAAAAAAGAAATACAATCGATTTTATTCCACTATTTGTTAACAGAAATTGTTAATTTAGATACCGTTAATAGCTTGTACCCAACTGTTTTGATATAAATACAGTCTATTAATCAGATTGTTTATTAAATAACCCGTTACTTGCCTATAGCTTTGGCATATACTGTACCTGGCCAGACCACTGAGTTACAAGAACTCATACAAGGGTGTATCCGAAACGAACGGAGCGCACAAGAGAAGCTTTACAGGCTTTTCTATCCTCGTATGATGGCTGTGATAAGGAGGTATATTGATGAGGTACAACAGGCAGAAGAAGTTCTTAACAATGGTTATTTACGAGCATTCCAAAAGATTGGGCAATATAATTTTCAAGGTTCTTTTGAAGGCTGGCTTAGAAAAATTGTATTTCATGCTGTTTCTGATTACGTGAAACAGAATATTAAGTACAATGAGAAAGTAATATTGGTTGAAAAAGATCAATATGTTGAAAAAGATCATGCAGATAATTTGTATTACAATCAGCTATTAAAATTGGTGCAAATGTTACCGGATGCAACAAGAATGGTCTTTAATATGTATGTGATGGAAGGATTTTCGCATAAAGAGATAAGTAAGATGCTTGGAATCAGTGAAGGAACATCAAAATGGCATTTAAGTGAAGGGCGAAGAGTTTTAAAAGAAAGAATTGAAAAATTACAATTGCACTATAACCTTTGATAAAATAAAACTTTATCCTAATGGATAAAAACTTAATAAAAATAGACGACCTGTTCAGAGAACGGCTAAGTGGCGGAGAGGAAGAAGACCGTGCTGGTGCCTGGTTCAGGATGCGGGATTTGCTCGACAATGAAATGCCGACAAATGCAGCCCGCGGTATAAATTGGCGCCGTATGTTCAGCGCTACAGCTGCTTTAGCCCTATTGGCCGTAGTTTCTATCGGTGGTTATGAAATGACCACTGCTATGAAACGTAACAATACGGGTATAGCCGCAAATACCCCTGCCAATAATTCCTCAACTTCAGATATTGTGAAAAATACTAGTGTTAAAGTTGAAAAGAACAATGTAATTGCATCTTCTTCCTCAAATACATTACCGATAAACAATAAAGTAACAGGGAATAATAAATCTGATAACAACATTTCAAAAAACATATCTCCAGTTGTTACTGGTACAATTGAAACAAATAACCTACAAAACAATTTTAAAAATAAAACAGATCATAAAGTAGTAAAGTCTGATGCAGGTATTGTTGCTTCAAATACAAAAATGAATACCGTAACAACAGTTAAAAGCATAGTATCTCCTAATAACGATGTTAAGCATCCTACAACTGCTGTTTCTTCAAAAGTTGAAAAAGACAATACTGTTGTTGCAGTAACTAACTCGCATTTTACAAGAAGTGATATCAAACCTAATGGTACTATAAATGCTGAATCTACAAACTCCAAATTAGCAGATAGAACTTTAGCATCTATACCAAGAGATATATCTGTAAATAGTACGTCAACTAAATCTACAAATAGCAATAGTTATACTAAACAAACCGTGAAAGAAGTTGCTGTTACTGCCGTAGATAATAAATTGGTAACAGACCCTGAAACAGGCAAAGCAGTAAGAGATAGGTCTGGTGCACACGTATTTAAAACTGATACTATCGACAAAACAACTTTTACAAAAACAACTAATACTATTATCAATCCTAAAGATAACCAGGGTATAACACAATCGGGTGCCACTCAACCAGAAAATAATAATAACTCTGGTACACTATTGAACGCTAATAAAGCTATAGGTAATGCAACCCCACCTGCAGCAAAAGGAGATAATAACAACGATCTGAATACCAAGAAGAGTCGTGGTGGCAGGAGTTGGAATATTAGTAGTTTCAATGAAATGTACCGCAACTTTAAATATAATCTGGCACAGTTGCAATTTGAACCCGGTATAATTGGTGGTATCAACAGCACTTTGTTTGGTAACAGTTCAAATAATGGTTTCCAGTTAGGTGTAGTTGGGAATATAACATTGAATGATAATTTTAGTCTGCAAGCAGAATTGAAATACTTCCAGCGTTTCAGTTCAGGGGTATATTCAAATGATTATACAACATATACAGGTAGCCTGGTAGTGGCACCAAACACATATACTATTACTAAGAATTCTGTACAGCATTATTTTAATTACTCAAATTTCAATAGTATCGAAATGCCTATAGGTTTACATTATCAAATTGGCAAGTTTGATATCATTGGTGGTGCAAATTTTGTCTACAACTTTGCTGTAGGGGTAGAAGATATAAGCCATCCTACAACAACAACTTTTCAACAAACCATTCCTGAAGGAACTACATGGCAGTCAATGTATAAAAACACACCTATTGTAAGTTCTAATGATTTTAGTTCCAGATTAGGAATTGGCTATCTGGCAGGGTTGTCTTACTATATCAACCATTCTCTTTTTGTAGATGGTAGAATGACACAGACCGTATGGGATAACACAACAACAGCTGGCGCTAAACAAGTTTCTAACACACTTTATAAAACACCTTCTTTCCAATTATCATTAGGCTATTATTTCAATAGGAATAAGAATATGCCTGCAGATAATATCAGATAATTCTACTCATTTTCTTTGCCCATTGCGGCAAGTTTTAATTCCTTGGTGGCAGTTGCACCAAGGAATTTTTCTATATAGTGCTCAATAAAATAAATAAGAGGTGTTAGAATGATCGCCATTGTGGCTTTATATGCATAGTTTACAGTACCAATAGCAATTACACGTTGCCAGCTCCAGTTATTACCAATTTTAAAAGCTATAAATAGTACAATAAAGCTATCTACAATTTGAGATACCAATGTTGAACCTGTTGATCTAAGCCATACCTTACCTTCACCTGTATGTCTTTTAATACGATGGAATACAGTTACATCAACGATCTGGCTTACAAAAAATGCAACAAGACTACCTGCAATGATCCACATACCTTGTCCGAAAATACCGTTGAATGCAGCTTGCATATCTGGGACCCCCTGGTTTGCTTTGCTTGTCATCCAGAATGCACGATCTGCAGGTATTGTAATTGCCAGGTAAAACATTAGGAATGCATAGCTAATAAGAGCAACTGCTATATAGGAGATACGTCTAACAGCCTTTGGCCCAAAATATTCGTTTACGATATCAGTCATCACAAATTCTAAAGGCCATAACAATACACCACAGGTAAGTGTTATGGTAAGGCCTTTTTCCCCAAATAAACTGAACGGGTGGGGGGTAATACCAACGACCCTTTCTAATGAAAAAAGCTTGCCTCCTATACATTCAGCAATAAGAGCATTTGCAACAAAAAAACAAGTTAGTATAAGGAAAAGTCTGGTAGGTTTATCCTTGAGAATTTTTACTATCATAAATGGGATTATGACGTAAATATATGTCAAAACTGTAATTCAGGAATATGTAGCAATTGAAGAAATTAATAATTAATGTGGAGGTGGTGCAGGCACACTTACATTACCATTGGGTGCAGGAGGATATAACTTGATATAATTGGGGTAATTAAGCTCAGGATATAGATCCAGGCTGAGTCCTTTTAGAAGTTGTATACGGGTCTTAGTCAGATTGATCTTTATCATTGTTGGTGGTACAGACGTAGAGAAGGCCCATCTATTATCTTGCCAGTAGACATAACCACCTCTTTTAGGGTCGTAAAAAGAATAATAATCGGGAAAATAGACATGCTCTTTGCCCAAATATCCATGTGCGGCAGACCACTCCGGAAGGTTGGGTTTATTAGTTGTTTTTATAGCCGTAATATGACTGCGTTTGTGTTTGTGATGGGTTGTTTTTACTGTATCCTGTGCACGTAGCACGAATGCAATGACCATACAAATACAAATCAAAATCCATTGCTTTTTCATGATAGTTAGTAGTTATATGGTATTTATGATAAATTCTGTGCCAGCTATTTTAAATAATCATAAATTTAAGTGATATGACAAGATTCTTGTATGATGCTCATCATCAGAATGTATGCTTATAATCAGACTTTAATGTTGCAACAAGATATATCCCGGCTTTTGTTCATACCAATTACAAAATGCAGGATCACCTACACGAAAAATGAAGGGTACCTTTAAAGTGTGTTCAAATTTTAGTTCTTGCCTACAGAAAAAAGCTAAATGCAGTGTGTATAGATTGGATGCTATAGGTCTGATTGGTGGTTTGTTTGATATAGAGGTGTCATTTAAAATAGATATTGTGGGTGTAAGGGAAGGTAAAAATCTGTAGTGTGGTATAGGTTTATATATAATTGTTTGTGCCTGGATCGTCAATTTACAAACCAATAATATGGATATGAAAGCATATTTTTTTAGGTGGTATATCATTGACTATTGTTATGGGTATAGTTACTCATGTGATTTCGTAAAGCATATTGGTTTTAATGGTAGAAAACATTTACATAAGGAATAATATCAAGTCGGGATTATCATTTTCTGCCTTCAAATTCAAAATGTACCCCTTGCCAATGGGTATCTTGAGAACGATAACTGCCTATATTGTAATTAGTGAATTTTGATTGCGTTATAATATTATCTACCTGCTTGCGAGTCATATAACAAGCTTTCCAACGTTCATCTAGTTTCCTTTTAATAGAAGCTGGCATAAAAATGTATAGTATATCTGCAATTTTTCTTTTCAGGTTCTTGCGATGCTTTATGTCAACAAGTGTTATATAGCAAACGCCACCTTCATTCAACAGATCAAATATTTTATTGCAGGCATCCAAAGTAAAAGGTGCATGCTCTCCTAAAACACCTATAGAGTAAATGAAGTCGAATTTCTTCTCTCTAAAATCATGCTCATAAAAATTACCCTCTATCAGATCTGTTTTTTCTATTCTTACTTCTCCCTTATACAATGGGTTTTGAGCTTCATTCAGCATGTTAATAGAAATATCAATTCCGGTAAGTAGATGCACATTTTGCAGTGCATGAAAATATCGACCTGTACCACATCCTATATCCAACACATCTATTTTATAAGGGAAAGATAGTGTATGATTTGTCAGCTTATCTGTATAATGTTTATAATCAGGGGTGGAGGTGTATTGTTCGTCGTATTCTCTGTAATACTTTGAATAACCTTGATGGTAGATACCTTTGGTTCTTTCTGCAGAGTAATCTATAAGTTCATTAGCGCTCATACCGGGCAGACAATTTTACTGGCAAGATAGTAAAAAGATACGTCCCGCTGGGCGGGACGTAAATTAAACTTAATATGTTTTAATAACTATTATCCAAGATAACCTTTAAGAGCAGTGCTATAACGTGCTTTTTGCAAACGTTTGATAGCACGTTCTTTGATCTGGCGGATACGTTCTTTAGTAAGATCATATTTTTCACCTATTTCTTCGATGGTAGGACCATTATCACCTTCCAACCCAAAATAAGCTGATAATATTTCTGCTTCACGAGAGCTGAGTGAGCTAAGGATACGACGAATTTCTGCACGAAGAGAATCTTTCATTACATCATCATCCGTATCGTTGCTGCCTTCCAACAGGTCACCCATAGCAACATCTTCTGCTTCATGTACCGGAGCATCGAGAGATGTATGACGGGTATTGCTGGTAAAGATATTAGTAACTTCAGTTTCGCTCATGTCAAGAATGTCGGCCAATTCTTCAGTTGAAGGTTCGCGTTCATTCTCTTGTTCAAAAGCTATAAAAGCTTTGTTTGCCTTATTATAAGTACCAATTTTATTCTGAGGGAGACGAACAAGACGGCCTTGTTCAGCTAAAGCCTGAAGAATAGACTGGCGGATCCACCATACTGCATATGATATGAATTTGAAACCTTTTGTCTCATCAAAACGTTGTGCAGCCTTAATAAGGCCGAGGTTACCCTCGTTGATAAGGTCACTCAGGGAAAGGCCCTGGTGTTGGTATTGTTTTGCTACAGAAACCACGAAACGGAGGTTGGCTTTTACCAATTTCTCCAAAGCGCGTTGATCACCCATATGGATCTTTTGAGCAAGAGTAGTTTCTTCTTCAGGAGTAATCATTGAAATTTTGCTGATCTCCTGTAGATATTTTTCTACTGCCTGCGAATCCCTGTTGGTGATCTGGGTAGCAATTTTAAGCTGCCTCATAAATTAAATATTTAAAATGTTAGTTTAGTGTTTTTACTTTTGTTACTGTTTAAGACGAGGACTTAGATAAAAAGGTTAGTATTGCATTTCTAAATAAATCCTTAAAAAATCTTAAAACATATAACACAAATTCTATTCCACAAATCGTTAATATTGTTAACGAAATTTGATAACGATTGGTTTATAACGGTAAAACGTGCTTCAGATTGTGCTTTGGAAAGGTTATGGAAATAACTTATCGGGGTATAAATGCTACAATAAAGAAGTATATTTTCTTGAATCGGGCGCGAAGTTACGATAAAAATGACATTTTTGCTACCTTTACGCCCCAAATTATCCACAATTTAGTTAATATTAACATATTCCATGCAAAAGGACTTATATCAACACCCGGACTATTATCTATTAGATGAATTATTGACAGATGAACATAAACTGATCCGTGATTCGGTAAGAGCATATGTAAAAAAGGAAATATCTCCTATTATTGAAGATTTTGCTCAAAAAGCGACATTCCCCAAACAGATAATCAAAGGTTTAGGTGATCTGGGGTGCTTCGGTCCTTTTATCCCTACTGAATATGGTGGTGCTGGTCTGGACTATATATCTTATGGTATTATGATGCAAGAACTGGAGCGTGGCGATTCAGGTGTTCGTTCTACAGCCTCAGTTCAAGGGTCTTTGGTTATGTTTCCTATCTATAAATTTGGTAGTGAGGCTCAAAAACATAAATACCTGCCAAAATTGGCAACAGGGGAGTGGATGGGTTGTTTTGGTCTGACAGAACCCAACCACGGTTCTGACCCTTCTGGTATGCTTTCTAATTTTAAAGATGCAGGTGATCATGTCATTCTGAACGGTTCAAAAATGTGGATTTCCAACGCCCCATTTGCCGATGTGGCAGTTGTTTGGGCGAAAAATGAAGCAGGAGAGATACAGGGTTTGATATTAGAGCGTGGTATGGAAGGTTTCACAACCCCGGAGACTCATGGTAAATGGTCTTTACGTGCGTCTGCTACGGGTGAACTCGTTTTTGATAATGTAAAAGTGCCCAAAGAAAACATACTACCTAATATAAAAGGTCTGAAAGGGCCTTTGAGCTGCTTGAGCAGTGCCCGTTTTGGTATAGCCTGGGGTGCATTAGGTTGTGCTATGGATTGTTATGATACGTCTCTTCGTTATTCTCTGCAACGAATCCAGTTTGATAAACCAATAGCTTCCTTCCAATTGACACAGAAGAAGTTGGCTGAAATGATAACCGAGATCACTAAGAGCCAATTACTTAATTGGCGTTTGGGTGTATTAAGAAATGAAGACCGCGCAACGCCGGCTCAAATCTCTATGGCAAAACGTAATAGCTGTGATATTGCATTAAAAGTATCAAGAGAAGCAAGACAAATATTAGGTGGTATGGGTATTACAGGTGAGTTTAGTATCATGAGGCACATGATGAATCTGGAATCTGTTGTTACTTATGAGGGAACACATGATATTCACCTGTTAATTACAGGTATGGATGTTACAGGTATCAATGCTTTTAAATAGTCGTTAAAGATTATTAGTTTATATAAGTATCATGTAGTTATCATACTAATGATACTTATATGCAATTAATTAATTCCCTCTCATAATTGTGAAGAAAAATGTTGTACCCAGATCTATCTCACTTTTTACCCAAATTGTACCGCCATTTTGCAAAATGAATTCCCTCGAAAGCATCAATCCAATACTATTACCTAATTCATTAGCAGTTCCTCTTGTACTTTCATTATATGGCTCAAAAATGTGCTCTAATCTATCTGTAGGTATACCTACACCATTATCTTTTACTGAGAACGTTATGAACTTATCGTTGGGCATTCTTTCAGCATTAACTTCTATTATGCCATTTACTCTTGTGAATTTAATAGCATTTGATAAAAGATTACGAATCACGAATTTGAAATGATTTTCATCTGCATATAATTGTATATCAGACTGGATATTGTTTATAATAGTAATGTTTTTACTAGAATAAGATACTGCAAGAAGTCTTAGAATATTATTCATTAGAAGGTCTACCCTAAATACTGTTTTATTAAGGATATTACCTTTCAATTGAAGTTTACCCCAGCTTAGCAGTTTCTCTAAAGTTTCTAAAGAGGCTAGCGTATTTTCTTCGAGAGAGTCAAGAATGTATTTTTTTTCTTCACTTGTAGTAGTTGGGTGGTTGTGGATATTTAGAAGATTTGGAATATTGCCAATAGGGCCTTTGAGGTCGTGACCAATAATAGAGAACAATCTATCTTTTACATCATTAGCTTTTTGGAGGTCTTTCTCTCGTGCCGATAACTCTTTATTAAGTTTCGTACTCTTGATATAGAAAAACAACAATGTCAAAAGTGTAATAGCAAGAATAAGTGCAATCGCAATTATTAAGTTTTTTTTCTGCGAATTTCTATGCTCTGATAATTGTAATGAGGCAAGCTGTTGATTAGATTTGTTTAATTCATATTCTGATTGCAGGTTAGCAATTTGTTTGGCTTTTGCAATACTGTGAAGGCTATCATGAATGATCCATTCTTGCTTTAAATAGCTTACTTCATCTTTATAATTATGATTTGAATCTGCAACCTTTGCCATGCCAGATAATATTTCGTCCTGCAGGTTTTTGTTGTCTATAGTTTTGGCGATATTTAGAGCCTGTTGCAATGAGCTCATATCGTTAGATTTCTGCAAACCTTCGATCATTCCAATTTCATATAACAGACGGCCAATATTTTCCTGCATTTTAAGTTCTCTTGCCAGAGACAAACCACGATAAAAAAAATCAAGCGCTCTCTTATTGTCTTTTTTCTCAGCGTAGATCTTGCCAATATTGGTAAGAGGTTGTAGACGTATTTTAGCATAGTCAGGCTTTTCACTCAAAACAAGTGCTTTTTCAAAATATGTAAGTGCTGTATCGAATTGGCCTCTCTTAGCGTAAGAGATACCTATATTATTATAAGCATAGATCGTGTTCCCATAAACTTTGGTATGCAATGATAAAGCCAGTGCTTTCTGATAAAATTCCATAGCCTTATCATTATTCGAACTATAATCATTTGCAGCACCTAACCTGATATATGAATTTATAATACCACCTGTATCAGATGCTTTATCATAATAGTTTAATGCAGCAAGAAAATAATTGATGGCAATATCATAATTACCTCTTCTCATTTCGCTTACACCCACTGTGTTGTTTGCATTAGCAATATCTGGCTTATCATTTAATTCTGTAAATAGTTTAAGGCCTTCTTTTTCTTTTGTCATAGCTACAGATGGCACACCTTCTTCTTCATATATACCAGACTGCATTATCAATATAGATGCTTTACCATAAATGAAATTATGTGCATCAAAAGTTTTTATGCCTTGTTCTAAAAGTGCTTTTGCTGAATCATTATTTGCATGCTTATAATATTCATAAACATTTTTGTAAACCTTCAATAATTGAGAATCTGTTTTGGCTTTCGCAAGGTCGTTTCTGAATTGAGGTGGCGTAGATTGAGCAAATGATACACACCGGAAAAGAATTAAAACCAGTAATAGACTTGCCAACTTTTTACACATAAATATATTATTTGAATTCACGTATTAGGCGTTCAATTGATTACGAAACAAAATAACCGTCATTAATTTTAATAAGCAAGTAATTTTATAAATACTAATTCACAATTATGTCATCCTTTATTTTAGTGATATATTCATAATTTATACAAAATTTGATTCTATGTTTGCTTAAAATATAAGTTCATGAAACCTCGCATACTCACCAGAACAATATGGATATTATCATTTGTTAGCCTATTCACTGATGTGGCTAGTGAGATGTTATATCCTGTAATGCCTATATATTTAAAAAGCATTGGGTTTTCGGTAGTATTAATAGGTGTACTTGAAGGACTGGCTGAAGCAACTGCCGGACTAAGTAAAGGCTATTTTGGTAAAATGTCTGACAATACCGGGAAAAGAATACCTTTTGTAAGATGGGGATATGGATTAAGTGCTTTGTCAAAACCAATGATGGCTATTTTCACATTTCCAATATGGATATTTTTTGCCCGTACTTTAGACAGGCTTGGTAAGGGAATCAGAACAGGAGCCAGGGATGCTATGCTTTCTGATGAGAGTGCCCCGGAACATAAAGGTAAAGTATTTGGCTTTCATCGCTCTATGGATACAATGGGTGCGGTTTTGGGACCACTGACCGCATTATTATTTCTTTATTATTTTCCACACCAATATAAAAACCTTTTTTATATAGCATTTATTCCGGGTGTAGTAGCTATCAGCTTTACTTATCTTACTAAAGACAAGCAAGTAAAACCAAAAGAAAATGTAACACCAACCAGTTTTTTTGATTTCCTGGTATATTGGAAGAGCAGCCCTATTGTTTATAAGAAATTAGTATTTGGCCTATTGCTATTTGCACTTTTCAATAGTTCTGATGTTTTTCTTTTATTAAAAATGAAGGAAGGCGGTATGAGTGATACCGGAACGATTGGTGTGTATATATTTTATAATGCTTTTTATGCTTTAGCTTCCTATCCATTAGGAATTTTAGGTGATAAAGTTGGCTTGAAAAAAATATTCATTTTTGGATTGATAATGTTTGCCACTGTGTATTTTGGAATGGCGTGGGGTAGTGGTACTTACTGGTATTTGTTCTTATTCTTTCTATATGGTATATATGCCGCAGCAACTGATGGTATTGCAAAGGCCTGGATAGCTAATACTACAGATAAAAAAGATACGGCAACAGCAATTGGTACCTATACTGGCTTTCAAAGCATATGTACTTTACTGGCAAGTACGATAGCTGGGTTAATCTGGGCACAATATGGTTCTATGGTTACATTTTATCTTACAACAACCATTACAGTTGTTGTAATAGGCTATTTCTTATTTTTAAAGCCAGTAAAAAGCTAATACTGTAGCGGGTTTTATCCTTTTTGTTACTCTTATATTTAAAAGCCTGTTTGTTTTTCATTTCTTAATGACTTGTTAACCAGTTCCTAAACAGGGGTTAAGAGGTTCAAAATGTTTGCAGGGTCTTGTTCGGCGCAGCATCTTTGCATCATCAAACAAACAAACACAAACCAACAAAAAACAAACAAAATGAAAAAGATCGTAATCATCGCCGCTTCCATCTTCGCTTTCGCTTCTGCTGCTAACGCACAATCTGCTTCTGCAACAGCTACTCAATCAGTAAGCCTTAGCTTAACCAACGCGATCGCTATCACTTTCACAGGGTCTGGAACTTCTACCGGTGGTGCAGTAACTATCCCATTTGCAACTGTAGCTGATTACACTAGTGGTGTTGCTTCATCTGCACAACAATTGAAAGTACAATCAAACAAAAACTTTACAGTAACAGTTAACGCTAACGCTGCTAACTTTACATATACCGGTTCTACTACACCTTCACCAACAATGCCGGTAAGTGGTGTTCTGGCTTTGGAAGTAACAGCAAACGGAACAGGTGGTACTATAGCATCACCATTCAGCTCTTCATCTTACTCAACTTTAACAAGCACTGCACAGAACCTGATCACCAATGCTACATATGGTGGTAATCAAACTTTTAGTGTACAATACAATGCAACCCCAGGTTTTGCATACCCTGCAGGTACATATGCTACTAGCGTAGTATACACTGCAACTCAACTTTAGGATCTTTTTCATCCTTATATCAACGAAGGGCTCTTTTGGCGAGGAGTCCTTCACTTATTTTAAAAATGTCTACAAAAAATGATAACAGAATTGATGATCTACATCAATTCTTTCTCATGTAATGATATATAGGCAATAGCCTGTTTTTGAGATAATACTGAGAAGTTCTTATATCTGTCGTGTACATCAATAATATCTTCAAGTGCTTTAGATACCAATTCTTTATTCTTCCAGGTCTTTAAATGTTCAATTACAATAGGAAGACAACCTTTTTTATAACTGATCTGTCCAAGTACATGTACTAACGTGTTCCTGACCCTGGCAGTTTTATCAAATTCCAGCTCTTTGAGCATGGGTAGTATGTCTTGTGGAAATTTTCTACCTCTAAGCTCAATGCCGTGGCATATTTCACGACGGACCTCTTTATCTGGATGATGTAGGTATTTATTTGCCCATTGCAATACAGGTATGGGATTCTTTTCACCCATTTTCTTTACAGCACCAATTACTGCATTGCGTGGAGCATGGTGTTCATCAAATAATCCAGTATCAAATAGCTTTTCTACTGCTTCAAAATTTGTTTTACCGATTTCTCCTGCAGCATTCAAAACAGTTTGCCGGATCCGGAAATTATCAGAAGTGAAAAGTGAATTGAAAGTGGCATATATTTTTGGCAACAGGGATTTATCTGATAGATATATTTTACCAATCCCTTCATAAGCGGCTTTTCTGATATAAGTATCCTCGTCTGAAAAATAAGAGATGGTAGTATTGAGTTTACCGGATATTATCTCTTTTTCAAGGTCTGCTTGTATTTTTTTAACAAGTAAAGACCGCTCATCTTTAGGAAGATCGTAAAAGCCCATCTATTTTTCTAATATCCTGATCTCTACTCTGCGATTAATATCCCGGTCTTCTTCTGATAGCTCATTCTTAATTATAGGTTTAGATCTGCCTAATCCTATAAACTTCATTCGGGTTTCACTAATACCTTTTGATACAAGGAAATCATAAACAGCTTTTGCTCTGTTTAATGATAATGTATTTGTATTATCGTCAGAATCAAATCCATCAGGTGTGGCGCTAGGGCAGCAAATATGGCCTTCTATTCTGATCTTTAGTTTTGGATGGTCTACCATTGTTTGGTATAACTTATCTAACTCCTCCTGTGATTCTTCTTTTATTTTATGACTACCAGGTACAAAAAATATCTTTTCCAAAACAATGGTCTCATTAGCTTTGGTCTTACTAATGTCATAATTTGTAGTAGTTGCAGGTGGTGGTGGATTTTTATCTACTGCAATGATGACTTTCCGGTCAGAAGCATTACCTTCTTTGCCTTTTTCATTCTCGCGGTCTATTTTGCCTAAACCGGTACAAGATCTTACATTGCTTTGTCTAAAACCGGACCTGTATAAATAATCCAAAACCATTTGAGCACGCAATGCAGATAAAGTATCATTATAGCCTTTGTTCCCCAAATAATCAGCATAGCCTAATATCACCAATTTTTGAGAAGGCGAAATAAGGTTATGCGATATGAAAGAATCAAGTGTGTGGGTTGCCTGTTTATTAAGTTTCTTATCATTCAATCCAAAATAAACAGAGAAACTATCTGCTTCTTGTGAGAAACTATAAAAAGGCAATAACAAGAATAAAAAAACTATTAATCGTATTTGGTTCATAATTCTATTTTACTTGATCATTTTCAATGATTCTTAATTCAACACGACGGTTTGTGCCCTTATCTTCTTCTGTTATTTCAGGATTAACAAGAGGTCTTGATCTTCCATAACCAATATATTTCAACCTTTCCGGACTAATTCCTTTATCAACAAGGAACTCGTATATAGCCTTTGCCCGGTTTACTGAAAGAGAAGTATCCCCGGCGGCCTCATCATAAGCATCAAAATAGCCTGAGATACAACATACATGGCCTTCTATCTGCAATTTAAGACCTTTGTTATTATCAAGAATCTCATAAAGATCATCCAATATCACTTTAGACCTTCTGATATCGTGACTGTTAGCTTCAAAATACACATTACGTAAAAGAAAAGCTTGGCCAGGTTTACATTTTAATATATCATGCATATTCTCTGATTCTATGGGTTTGGTAGCAAGAACGAATTTTATATTTTTTGCCTTAGTGATATCTTTCAAAATTTTTCCATGGTTTATATTTTTCGTTACTTCTTTTTTTTGCCTATCTATAACTACATCAACACGCCTGTCATAGGGATACCCTTGAGGGCTTTTCATGTCTTCTCTCGCTATAGCTCCTTTACCTGCCACATAGGTTATATTCTTTCTGTCAAACCCAAAAGAAATTAAATACACCTCTACATTTTCGGCCCTGTCACGAGAAAGTGTATCATTATAAGTATTGTGGCCCAGGTAGTCGGCATAGCCAATAATCTTAAGGTTGAGGCCTGAAAAAAGATACCCCTGGTAGAAAGCGGAATCGATACGGGCTTTATTGTTATTATTAAGCTGTCGTTCATTTATGGCATAAAACAGACAAATGGTATCTGAATGCTTTTTTTGTGCCAAAGATGAAAAGCTATTCAATAATATCAGTGAAAAGATGATCAGTTTAGGCATTAAACATTATTAGACTTGAGAAAATATACTGATGTACAGGCCTCATTTTACGTTTTATAACGTAAAAATAGTTTATAGCAGTATACAGTGGTTATTTTTATGATAAATTAGTTATAAAGGCTCTATAATAGGGCCATTATTGAAAAGGAAGAAATTTTATTGTCTTGAGTTACCAGCTTTTGATTATTTGAATTCATTATTCGTCTTAAGGCCAGGAATCTGGCCTTTTTGCCAAAAAACTTTATCCACCTGAAGCTTTATATTCCCTTCTTCAATAGTAGATGGGGTATCCAAATTGCGTAAGTCAGGCTTACCTGCATTAACCCAAGCGGTATACCAGAAATCAGAAAGATGGGTAATAGCATTTTTCATTTGTTTTTCAACCATACCGTTCAACTGTTTATGGTATTCTGCTGCAAATTCATCAGAAAATATGGGTTGATTGTATTTGTTTTTAACTTCTTTTCCTTCTGCATCTTTGAGGTATATTTTGTCTTTGGGATAAGTATCAAGCAATGTTTTTTCAACAGACAAAAGTGTGTCAGCGAGTTTATGACTGTATGCAATAAAATCCCATGTAGTTTTTGTTATATTATCGATATAATGAGCATTTTCAACATGCAGGTTATAACCACTACCAAACATTTCTGGCAATTGTGATTCCCAAAAGGCATGAATACCTTTTTGACCGGAAAGTTGACCATTATGGTTTAGTGAAGTATGTAAAGGCATTTGAGCATCTGCAATGTAATGACCAAGGTCTGCAGCCAGGAACAATATCTCTGCTTTTTGTTTCTCTTTGAATGCTTTCGTTAGTTTTTCCATCATATCCTGTATATACCATGGTAGGATACCATATTTCTGCATGGTATCATTATTATATTTTACTTTTGCAGCATCCATAGTCTGAGGCATTTCAGTTGGTGAAGTATAATTATAAGCTTCAAGATCTATATAATGTCTTGGGAATTCAGCATTATCATTCATTGTATACTTCCTTATATCAGGAACAACAGATTCCTCTGTAATAAAATCAGTATGTACATAAAAGAAAATGCCTATTTCTGCAGGTAAAGCATAAATAGCGGCTTTATTTATATGCTGATGCCCATATACACCCCATGCAAAAACATCAGTATTGGATGATAATAATAATATCGCTATTAGTATATTTCTTAGTTTTAACATAATTTGAATAGAATTGGAATTAATCAAAGTTATTTCATTGAATTAAAACCCAATTTTAACTTTAAGTAATTTTTAGATTTCCTTAATTTAGCATTTATTAATACTCTATTATGCATCGTACACTTTTACTATCTGTAATCCTATTTTTATCAGTCAACGTCTTTGCAAAGGATGTTCATATTTCAGGCCGCATATTAAATGCAACCAGTTCTAAAGTAAACATCAGGGTACCTGTTCCAATAGTATTGGATGCAACTACTTATGACAAGCAACTGATCTACGATTCTTTTTCTGTAAGTATACCTATGGATAAGCCTGGTGAGTGCTTTATCTCTTTATCCGGCAATCCGGTTTTCGTTTATGTGCATCCTGGTGATAAAGTGCATATAGAAGCTGATAACAAAGACTTTTACAAAACTTTAAAGATAAAAGGCACCCATGCAGATGATAGCAGATATCTTAATGATAAACACTACATGGATATAAATGCAATGACTGGTGCAAATAAACTGAATAAAGATGATCCTAATGCCATGAAAAAATATATGGAAGAACAGGAAAAATCAAAAGTGGATTTTGAAGCATCGGCACCTAGTAAATACCATATGTCTGAAGCAATGAAAAAATACAGGCATATAGATTCGGTGTACTATCCATTAGTTGTATTATTAGGAAATTGGGATATGCAAAGAGCCGGTTTTAGAAAAAGATTTGATTTGGATATTGATGAACAGAAAATAGAAAAAGCATTGGTAAATGCAAAAATTGAAGATGCTACCTCAATTGTCAATCCTACTTATATTATTTTTTTGAAAGCATACCAGGATTATAAATACTACCATTACATTGACAAAAAATATACAGCTGACCAACAGAAGAATATCCCTGGCTTGATGTTGGATTCAGCTTATACCTTTTCTGCACAGCTTTATCATGACAAAATATTGTATGTAAGAAGAGTTCATTTTGTTGCAGATACGTATCATGCACAAGTAGCTCAAGCAGAAGATATTGATAAGCTGTACAGCAGATTAGTTGTAGAATATCCTTCGGGGGAATATAATAGTATCCTTGTTAAAACGATTAAAATGCAATAAGCTGGAGGCTATTTTGCCCCTGCATACATTTGTTCAATTATACGTATCACCTCTCTGCCTTCTTCAGCACTTGTCATTACCGGATGGTTATGATGTAATACGTCAATAACATTTTGTATCACCTTATCATGGTTGCTCATAGAGCCTTGATAAAGACCATAATCATTAGCTTTAGCAGAAATATTTATTGGAGGAAGTGCTGCAGCCTCTAATTGCTGGTATTCTATTGTATTCATATACTGCCCACCAATTTTTACAGTTCCTTTTTCGGCAAATATGGTAAGAGAGCCTTCCATATTACGATCGTATGCGCAGGTAGTGAAATTGAAATTGATAATAGCATTGTTTTCTGCTTTCAAGACAAAACAACCTGTATCTTCTAATTCCGTATTATGCTGATGTGCAAAGTTTTGTATCAATCCTTCAGATTCCACTATTTTACCATTCAAATAGTATAGTATATCCACAAAATGACTGAACTGTGTAAACAGGCATCCACCATCTTTATCTTTTTTGCCACGCCAGTTACTTTCTTTATAGTATGCATCACCACGATTCCAGAAACAGTTTACCTGTATCATATAAACTGCACCTAATTCATTATTTACCATTAATTTTTTCACAGCTTGAACTGGTGGGTTGTATCTGTTTTGTTTTACTGCAAAAATGGTGCGGGCATTTTTTTCTGCCGCAGCGATCATTCTGTCACATTCTACAACGCTTATAGCCATTGGTTTTTCAACAACAGTATGTAAGGACGCATTTAGTCCGGCTATAGTATGAGGTTCATGAAGATAATTTGGCGTACATACACAAAGCACATCAGCTTCTGTATCATTTAGCATTTCACTCAGGTCACTATAGAATCTTATGCCCCCTGGCAGGTTATTTTCTATGTCTGGGTTAATATCGCAAACTGCTACTAGCATAGCATTCGCATTATTCAAAATATGTTCTGCATGGCGTCTGCCAATATTACCATAACCTACGATAGCGAAACGAACAATATCATTCATGTAACAGTAAAAGTAATTAGTGAAAACTCATTTGCCAAATGGATCAGCTTTTGATATACTTCCATCAGGTAGTATTTTTAAAATACCATCATCTGCCATTTGTCTTATCAACGCAGTGGCGTAGGGCCTTATTGTATCTGTAAACCCAGATAAGATTGTTTGAATGGATATTTTTTGTGTGCCGTCAAAAGCTTTTAAAATTGATTCTTTTATATCCTTTTCTGTAAAATTTGTTTTTGCATTCTTCTTTTTACATATATCACAATGTCCACAATCATGTTTAGGATATTCTCCAAAATAGCTTAATAATATGCGCTCCCTGCATTGATTTTCATTTTGCAGAAAAGTTATCATATTATCTGTGCGTGCTTTATGCCTGGTACGTAGTATGCGTATTCTTTGTACATCAATATGCAAATGCTTACTGTCTACTCTTAGATGGTGAAAAAACATTTTTGGCCCTTCTGTAGGTTTATTATATGTCAATATATCCATGCTTTGTAATTGCAATAACGTCTGCTCTACTTCATCCAAATTCATCTTCAAATGCTTGGCAATAGCTTTTAACCTAACGGTAGTAGGGTAGTGGAATATAGTACCATATAGTCTCAATAGATTGGTTACGATATATCCGAGATTAGGATACAACAAGGAAATGTCATCAAGTGTTTGTCTGTCTGTAATGAAATGTATTGTTGCTGGTCTGAATACTGCTTCACTTATTGTCCATAACCCTTCTTGAGCCAGCAATTTTAGAGCATAAGAAGCTGGCATTGCATCCAGATTGAACTTTGTGCAAAAATCCTGTATGTCAAAATCATAATATTGATCAGGTTCTGCACCTATTGGTATTTGTAGATATTCTGTTACTGCCTGGTATATGATACGTAAATATGCCTCAGGGGGGAATTGCAATGCGACACTATCTTCAAGTCTTTTTATATCAATACTATTGTATAATAACAAAGCCTGAGAGGGTTTCCCATCTCTACCTGCACGACCTGCCTCTTGGTAAAAGCCTTCCAAATGCTCCGGTGAATCATAATGCAATACCATTCTTACATCGGGCTTGTCAATACCCATACCAAAAGCTGTTGTAGCAGTAATAACTGTTTTCCCATTTTGCATCCAGGTATTTTGCGCTATTTCTCTATTCTCTTTTGGCATACCTGCGTGGTAGGCTATAGCTTCAATACCTTTCTGTTCAATAGCATGTGCTAATAATTCAGTTTGTTTTCTGCTTCTGCAATAAATGATTGTAGAAGCAGCAGTTTTAATATTGCTTAGTATTTCATTGGTCTTATTCTCGCTATACTTTACCTCGTAAAAGATATTATTTCTTTCAAAAGATTGTTTATATAGCTGAGGGGTCTCAAGGTCTAGTTGTTTAATAATATCGGCCTGAACATCGTTAGTAGCAGTGGCAGTAAGCGCTAATACCGGTATTTTAGTAAATACATCTCTAACCGATGCTATTTTCATATAATCAGGTCTGAAATCATGACCCCATTGGGAGATACAATGTGCTTCATCTACAGCAATCAAACTAATATTCAGATCTGGTAGAAAGTCTTTGAAAAGATCGGTCTGCAACCTTTCAGGAGATACGTAGAGTAATTTGTAAGGTCCATACAGCATATTCTCCAAAGTACGTTTCACATCATAATAATGCATTCCGGAATGTATGCAGGCAGCTTCTATCCCAACTTCTTTCAAACGTGCTACCTGGTCCATCATAAGAGCTATGAGTGGTGACACTACAAGGCAACATCCCGGATTAATGATAGCAGGTAATTGATAGCAAATTGATTTGCCTCCACCCGTAGGTAGTAAGGCTATCGTGTCTTTTTGGCCTAATACACTTTGTATGATATCTTCCTGCAGGGGCCTGAAATGATCATAGCCCCAGTACTGTTTTAGTATTTTATGTATCTCCGTGCTCAATAGATAGGTCTAAGGTTGAAAAACAGGTTTTAAGCCCATATTCCATAATTGTTTTTTCATTTCAGGTAATTTTTCAAGCTCTGCAAGTGCCAGGGTAGGTATCCAGGTACAATCATTATACATATTAGGCTCGTTCAACCTGAACATAGCTGCAATCCCTAATTGTATAGGTAAAATGCCAGCCAGTATCACTACTTTAGGTTGTACCTGCTCCCTTATTTTGTACCATGCTAGTTTTTCAGAAGCAGTAATACTTATTATTTTATAATCTGAATTTTGCAAGCCACAAGCTTGTAGCATTTTTAGCAAAGTCTGTTCTTCAGGGCTATTTTTTTCAAGTGGTGATGTAAGTACCAAAACTTTCACTTCATTTATATTCTCTAATAGGGCTGATTCATTCCACAAACCATCCCATTCCCCCGGTATTATCTTGGTGTTAATTAATTGCATATTTCAAAATTAATAGAAAGAATTGAGTAGAAATTTGAAAGCTAAAGGCAAATATGATATTGAATAAAATTTATGAGTGTTTAGTAAAAATCACTGATTTTCATCATTACATCTAAGTCTTTAGCTCAAGCATTAAAACTAAGACGTTTTTTTTCGTTTCTTTGTGCAAATTTATAAATTCAGATATTCCAAAATTCATATTATGAGTGTTTCCACTTTTGATATCCATGTGAAAAAGACAGAGAAGAGCAGGATCAACCAATTAGACCCAAAGAACATACAGTTTGGCAAAATATATTCGGACCATATGTTTATTGCCGAATATGCAGATGGCGAATGGAAACGTGGAGAAATAAAGCCTTTTGATAACTTGAGCCTTAGTCCGGCAACTACTTTTATGCATTATGGACAAGCTATATTTGAAGGTGTAAAAGCCTACAAAGACCCCAATGGTAATCCTATTATATTCAGGCCATATGAGAACTGGAAGCGTATGAACCGCTCTGCAGAACGTATGGCTATGCCTGATGTACCTGAAGAATTGTTTGTAGAAGGTATGAAGCAATTAGTTGATCTGGATCGTGCATGGGTACCTACAGGTGATGATACTTCATTGTATATTCGCCCTTTCTTATTAGCTACAGACGAATTTATTGGTGTTCGCCCGGCTGAGAAATTCTTATTTATAATTATTACTAGTCCGGCCGGTCCATATTACAGCAAACCTGTATCTATTTTTGTTGATGATAAATACGTTCGTGCATTCCCAGGCGGTATAGGTTTTACGAAAGCCGCAGGTAATTATGGTATGAGCATGTATCCTACCCAACAGGTTAAGAAAATGGGCTATGACCAGATATTGTGGACTGACGGTAATGAGCACAAATGGGTTCAGGAGATTGGTACCATGAACGTTTTTTTTGTGATCGGGGATAAAGTAATTACACCTGACGTACAGCACGATACCATATTGGAAGGTGTGACCCGCGATAGTGTAATAACACTACTACGTGAAAAAGGTGTAACCGTTGAAGAACGCCCACTGAGTATAGACGAAATTGAAGAAGCCTACCATGCAGGTAATCTGAAAGAAGCTTTTGGTACAGGTACTGCGGCCTCTATATCATTAATAGAGAAACTTACCTACAAAGAAGACACTATGATATTGCCAGATGTAAATACCTGGGAGATCGCTAACTGGTTGAAAAAAGAACTGGCTGAGATACGCTATGGCAGGAAGATAGATACACATGGATGGATATGTAGAGTGTAACTACTAAGGTCTCACCATTTCCCAAAGCACAACCCCGGCACTTACTGATATATTCAATGAATGTTTAGAGCCCCATTGCGGTATTTCTAGGCAGCCATCTGCCATCCTTAAGGCCTCAACTGCAACACCTGCGACTTCATTACCAAATACAAGTGCTATTTTATCAGTTTTGTTCCATTTAAAGTTTTGTAGGGCTATACTGTTATGGGCTTGCTCGATAGCAAATATTTTATATCCAGCTTCTTTAGCATCTTGAATAGCCTCAGTAGTTTTTGCAAAATGCTTCCAGCTCACTGTTTCTGTTGCCCCAAGAGCCGTTTTGTGAATATCTCTATGTGGTGGAATGGGGGTATAACCACATAAAAAGACTGCTTCTATAGCAAATGCATCACAGGTCCGGAAAACAGAACCAACATTATGCATGCTTCTTATTTCGTCAAGTATTACAATTATTGGGTGTTTTTCGGCGGTTTTTACCTCATTTGGACTTAGCCGCTCTAATTCATCCATCGATTTTTTAGGGAAATTCTGAACCACAACTATAAGATTTGGACTGATTTGATCACATTATTGTCAAAGTGTAAAGATAATAGTAGTTAGGACTGTTTATACCTGACATTTTTTTTTGTTTTGAATATTCCACATGCGTACATTTGCATAAATCATACAAGTATCATGAGCACAGCAAATGAAAACCATATTGGTATTCAGTGGCAAACACAAGAAGTTGAAGATGTAGCTGTCATAACTGAGAGCCTGCATAATCTTGTAGTGTGGAATGATGAAATAAATACTTTTGACTGGGTTATCGAATCCCTGATAGATGTATGTGAACACTCACCTGAACAGGCAGAACAATGTGCCATGTTTATACACCATAAGGGTAAGTACGGTGTTAAAAAAGGTAGCTTTGATTTTCTACGCCCAAAGGCAGAGGAGTTGATAAATAGAGGCATACAAGCCACTATTGATTATTAATAAACTTCAATCCTTAATATAAGAGCCATTGAATACAATATTCAGTGGCTTTTTTGTTTTTTAAGTGTGAAAACCGAAAAAATGTGGCTCACTACTTCCTCAAACCATTTAACATGCTATTTTTGGGCTTTATAACAGTTTGTATATGAGATATTGTTTGCTTTTGCTGTTTGTGCTTTCCATTCAAACAAGTAGTGCACAGGATAAAAAGAATATTAGCCTAAAAGATGTATGGCAAAAGTATACTTTCAAAATGAAAGGGGTACCTGGGTTTAACGCCATGAAAGATGGCATTCATTACACGCAACTTGATCAGGAAGGGAATAAACAATACATACGTGTGTATGATCTAAAAACCGGCAATAAAGAAAAGCTGGTTTTCGATAATCAAACAAATACGCTTAATGGTAAGACAGTGTCTATCGAAGACTATTCATTTAGCAGTGATGAAAATAGATTGTTACTTTTTTCTGCTGGTCAGCATATATACAGACGATCTGTTTTGTACAAAACTTATGTATTTGATACAAAAACAGGAAAGGTTGCATTGGTCGATACAGGAAAGATACTGCACGCAACATTTTCTCAAGATGGGAATAAAGTTGCGTTTGTAAAGGATAATAACTTGTATTATAAAGACCTGACGAACAACAAGATCACTATCATAACAAAAGATGGAGTAAAGAATAAAATAATAAATGGCAATTGTGATTGGGTATATGAAGAAGAGTTTGAGTTTACACGTGCATTTGACTGGTCGTCAGATGGCAGCCATATAGCATTTTATCGTTTTGATGAAACAAATGTGCCGGAGTATACTATACCGATGTATGACAATTTGTACCCAACCTTATATACGTATAAGTATCCTAAAGCTGGTGAGGCAAATTCTATTGTACAGATCAAAATATATGATCTGAAAACTAAAAAAACGATAAATGCGGGAGTAGGTGAGGAAAGAGATCAGTACATACCACGTATCAAATGGACAAAGAATGCCAATGAACTTTGTATTTACAGATTGAATAGATTGCAGAATAACCTGCAATTATTATTAGCAAATGTAAACGGTGGTAAATCAAAGCTTATTTATAGTGAGGACAATAAATACTTTATCAACATAAATGACAATCTACAATTCATGCCTGATAAGCATTCATTTGTTTTCTTAAGTGAGCAAGATGGTTATAACCATCTGTATCGCTGGGATTGGGAAACAAATAATCTTATAAAACTTACAGACGGTAATTATGATGTTGAGTCTCTTTTAGGTACCAATGAAGCTAAGCACTTAGTTTATTATACTTCTGCTGAAAACTCACCTGTTGAAAGAAAACTATATGCTGTAAACCTGAATGGAGAAAACAAAAAATGTCTTACAATAGAAAATGGAACACATACTATAACCCCTTGTAATGGCTTCAATTATTTTCTCGATAGGTATTCATCTTTAAATAAAGTACCTGTTTATTACCTACGTGATGCTGATGGTAACATAGTACGTACCCTTGAGGATAATAAGGATCTTGAAGCTAAAATGAAGGAATATAACCTTGGTAATGTTCAAATGATAAAGGTAAATGGTGTCAATGATCAACTAAATGCATGGATGATCACACCACCAAATTTTGATAAGGATAAAAAATACCCTGTTTTGATGTTCCAATATAGCGGACCAGGTTCTCAACAGGTAGCAGATAGATTCCCTATTTCTGATTATTTCTGGTATCAAATGCTTGCAGAAAGAGACTATATCATTGTTTGTGCCGATGGTACTGGTACCGGTTTTAGAGGTGAGGAGTTCAGAAAGAAAACCTATTTACAACTAGGAAAATATGAAAGTGATGACCAGATCGCAGTTGCTAGATCACTCGGCACATTACCTTTTATTGATAAAGATAGAATTGGTATCTGGGGTTGGAGCTTTGGTGGATTTATGAGTAGTACCTGCATTTTAAAAGGCAATAACGTTTTTAAAATGGCGATTGCTGTAGCTCCCGTTACAAACTGGCGTTATTATGATAATATTTACACCGAAAGGTATATGCGCCGCCCACAAGAAAATGCTAAAGGCTATGATGAAAATGCACCCGAGAAAATGTCCGATAGTTTAAAAGGAAAATTTCTTTTGATACATGGTACAGCTGATGATAATGTTCATTTTCAAAATGCAATTATGCTCACAGATGCATTGATAAGGTCTAATAAGCAATTCGAGAGTGAATATTACCCGAATAAAAATCATGGTATATCAGGTGGTATTACACGCTACCAATTATATAAACGAATGACAGACTTCATTTATGAGAACCTCTAACAAGCTTTTAGCATAAAAACAAATTTATTCAGACCATTTGAGAAGGTATATTTGCCCGATAACAGACTGGGAAATTGTATTAGATGCAGCAACAAACAAATAATAAAAGAACGTTCTTAAATGTATTGTTCAATTGGACCATGCGCCGTTCATTTGTTCATTCTGCTAAATACATAGTTTTACCAGGATTCCAAGGATTGTCTATTTATGAAGTAGGAAAATTTTTTGTCCGTGAAATAAAAGATGCCAGGATAAATGAAAAAGTAGCGGCAGCTACTTACAATTTCGTGATGGCTATACCCCCTACATTCCTCTTCCTTTTCTCCCTGGTACCTTACCTACCTCTTAAAGGTAAACAGCATAACATTTTAGCTACCTTGAAAATAGCTATACCCAACAAGAATTTATATGATAATATTAGTAAAGTAGTCATAGACTTCATGACCAAAGAGCGGAAAGATGTATTGTCTTTAGGTATCTTATTGACCCTTTACTTTTCTTCAAATGGATTAATGGGTTTGATGCGGAGTTTTGACGGTAGTCTATCTATTCATAAAAAACGTAGTGCTCTTGCTCGCAGATGGACAGCATTGAAACTAACATTCGTACTGATGTGCGTATTGATCGTTTCCATTTCAGTACTTATTGCACAAGGTAATCTATTTAATAAGTGGGAGCAACAAATTTTCCATAGCCTGATTATAGTGAAATTCACCAGTTTCCTGATCCTGGTAATGATCATGTTCTTTGCAATTTCTATTATATATGCGTATGGACCTTCTCTTACTCATAAATTTAAACTAGTATCTGCCGGGTCTGTTTTTGCTACAATCATGATAGTAATTGGTACTTATGTTTTTTTCTATCTTGTAAATAATACGCTTAACTATAATAAGGTATATGGCTCATTAGGTACGCTGATAGCCTTTATGGTTTGGATTTGGTTAAATACTATGATAATTTTGATAGGGTACGAATTGAATGTTAGTATTCTTTTGGGCAAAATATCTCAGGACAAAAATGTTATTGATAAAAAGAATAGCTAATCTCTCTATTATAGGGGTCTCTATACTTATTGCATCTTGTGGTGACAACAAAGATGTTGAAAAGAATACTATACCTGCCAAAGTCAATTTTACTGAGCATGTAGCCCCAATACTTTATCAGAATTGTACCAATTGTCATCGTCCTGGAGGTATTGCACATTTCAGCTTGGTAACATACCTACAATCAAAAAATTATGCTGCTTCTATAGCTTACGTAGTTCGTGAGCATATTATGCCTCCTTGGCCAGCAGATGTCCATTATACACAATTTGTAGGTGAACGTGTACTGAACGACCATGATGAAAAAATACTGGAGAAATGGGTGAAAGATGGAGTAGAAGAAGGCCCTGAAAATAAATTGCCCAAGTTGCCTGCTTATCCTGAAGGATCTTCAATAGGCAAGCCGGATTTGCGTATACCTGTGCAACCTTATTTTCTAAAATCTAATAGCAGTGACCGTTTTCTGCTAATAAAAGTGCCTTTTGAATTTCCGGAAGATAAATATGCCAGTGTTATAGAATTTGTACCAGGCAGGAAAAATGTAGTACATCATGTAAATGGTGATATGGTGCGATATGATGTTGACAAGAAAAAAGACGTGTTTGCAGGTAGTCGTATAGTTGATATGATAGAAGATAGTACAATTACACTCGCCTATCAAAAACTTGATCTGCCAAATGATGATGCAACTTACCCCGTGTTGCAGAAATCAGTTGTAAATTATTTACCCGGTGCATATGGGCAAAAATATCCTGATGGAATAGGTGGTTATATTTTACCTCGTAAGGGCGTTTTTTTATTAAATGATCTACATTATGGGTTTACCGCAAAAGAGGATATATGGGATAGTTCTTACATCAACATATTCTTTTCTAAATTGCCACCTAACAGGCCCGTTGCAGAATTTCAGTTAGGCACAATTGGATTGTCTCCTGTTGAACCCGACCTGATCATTCAACCCAATACTATAAAACATGTTATGAGCCGGTTTAAAGTGCCATTTGATATTTCAGTATTAACTGTCAATCCACATATGCATCTTTTAGGTCAAAGCTTTAAAGGTTATGCATTAAAACCAGATGGAGATACTATACGTTTAATATCTATACCCCGTTGGGATTTTAACTGGCAATATTTTTATACTTTCCTTAAAATGGTTCATATACCCAAGGCTAGCATAATAGTAGCAGAAGGCGTTTATGATAATACAACAAACAACCTATTAAATCCATATAATCCACCACAGATTGTGCAAGATAGGAATGGAAGTATGCGGGCAACAGATGAAATGTTCCAATTTATTATTACATATTTACCATACCAGCAAGGAGATGAGAATATTAGTCTAGATGTTAGCAAACAATAAACTTTTACATTTTATTATCAATTTCTGATTATATTATTATTTATATTTAACAAAAATAATGATGCGGGCACTTATCGCTATTCTAATAATATTAAATTTGGTTTTCTCTTTAAGCCTATCTGCTCAAACCAAGCAAAAAACTAAAAAGAAGACACTGCCTAAGCAGACAATACAACAACCTGCTAAAGCTATTACCCCAATTGAATCATTACCTATAATGACCTTGTTACCTGGGCAAGGAATTAAACTGGTTTCCGTTACAAACGGACAAGGTAAATATCTTGATTCAATAATTACATCAAAAGGGTTATTAGTGATTTTTATTTCAAATAACTGTGATTATGTAGAAAAGGCAAGTGAACATTGGCAGTCAATGATAAAATATGCTAAAGAAATAGGACTTGGGTATGCTTTGATAAATACACATATAGCAAACGATACAATGAATACACCCTTGAAAATGGAAAACTACGCTATACAACACAGTATTAGGTATGATTATTTTTCTGATGAAGGTGCGCTACTAGCAAGACTATTCAAAGTTTCATATCTACCACAAGTCTTCCTTTTTAATAGTGATAAAAAGCTATATTATTCCGGCCCTATTGAAGATAACCCATCTGAACCAAGACTTTCACAGAAGATCTTTATAAAAGATGCTATAGATGCAATGACATCTTCTACAATACTACCAATGCCTTTGCTTTTATTTAATAAGCCAGGTTGTGATTTTGATCCTGGTAAACAATAGTCATTATGAATGTTCACATAAGTATCATAAGGCAATTGTATATTTACAGTCTTAATTATTAAAGGGTTCCATTTCTAATGTCGAATGTCCACAAACAGGTATTTTTGACTACTAATCCAAGCCGCTGGCAAAGATTCAAGTGGTCTATGCGCATACTTTTGTTTATTTTTCTTTTGCTTTTAACAGTATTGGGGCTTGCTTTATGGCGATTATATACGCCTGGGCTACCACAACTAAAAGCTGAAGACGAGCAATATAAAGCTATACTGGCACCTGATAAGAATACATTTATACAGGAAACAGAGATCAATAAAGAATACCAAGGCTTTAGAAAATATATAAATGTAAAAAATGCAAAAAACAAACGAAATTTTCTTCCTCATTCAGATACCTCACATTCATTTGCAGCTCCAATAAGGGCTGCCTTTTTTGTTGGCTGGGATGCACAATCTTTCATTTCGCTTAAGAACAACATCACTAAAATGAATATGGTACTGCCCGAATGGGTTTTTATCGATTCTACAGCTGATACTTTAAAATATAATATTGATCCAAGAGGGGAGAGTATTATTAAAGGTTCTGGTGTAAAAGTAATGCCAGTTATTTCAAATTATGATGGTGGCAAATTCTGTGGAGCGTCTCTTCATCGTATTCTACATGATGATGCAAAACAGGATAAGATCATTAATAAGTTGTTGCAATTTATTTTAAAAAATCATTACACAGGAGTTAATGTCGATTTTGAAGAAATGAATGAGAACTCTGACGAGTACCTTATTTCATTTATAAAAAAGCTTACAGATGCTTTTCATGCAAAAAACTTGAAAGTATCGATTGATGTAGCCACATTCAATGAAGATTATAATCTTAAGGTACTATCAAAATATGTTGACTACATTATTCTAATGGCATATGACCAGTATAATAAAAACGGTATGCCAGGCCCAATATGCTCTCAGAAATGGATTGAAGCTGTTGTTGATGATGCTTTAGAAAATGTTCCTCCTGGCAAACTGATCTTGGCTATTGCTGCATATGGGTATGATTGGCCCAAAGGGGCACGGGCATCTGAACGGACTTTTGAAGAAGCTATTAGTATAGCTAGTGAACAAAATTCATTAGTGGATTTTGATAACGATACTTATAATTTGAAGTACAATTATAAAGATGATAATAACATTCAGCATGACGTGTTTTTTACAGATGCAGCAACTAATTTTAATACTTTACGTTTTGCAGTAGAGTCTGGTTTAGCTGGTACTGCAGTATGGCGTCTAGGTGCTGAAGATAGCAGGTTGTGGAAATTCTACAATACAGATCTTGGCAATGCTGCTCTTGATACATTTAATTTCAATAAACTGAACTATGTAGAAGCAAGTTATGATGTTGATTTTATTGGAGAAGGTGAGATACTTGACGTAATAAGTTCGCCTAAGGATGGCTTGATAAAAACAGAACTTGACTCTAATGAGATGTTGATAAGTGAGGAAACATATAAGAGTATGCCATCTGAATTTGTGGTTAAAAAATATGGTAGAAAAGACAGTACGATAGTTCTCACTTTTGATGATGGTCCTGACCCAAAATATACGAGAGAAATATTAGATATTCTTGCAAAAGAGCACGTACCTGCTACATTTTTTATGGTTGGTATCAATGCAGAAAATAATATTCCGCTTGTAAAAAGAATTTATAAGGAGGGATATGAAATTGGCAGTCATACATTCACGCATCCTAATATGGCTGATGTAAGCAGGCGAAGAGCAGTTTTAGAATTAAGTTCTACACGACTACTTATAGAGTGCATTACAGGCCATTCTACTATATTATTTAGAGCGCCTTTTAACGCAGACTCTGAGCCGGAATCTTTACAGGAGTTGATACCGGTAGCCTTGTCAAAAGAATATAATTACCTAACAGTTGGTGAATCTATTGATCCAAATGATTGGGAACCTGGAGTTACTGCAGATACTATATACAACCGTATATTAAGAGAAATTGATAAGGGAAATAATGGTAGTATCATTTTATTACACGACGCTGGTGGTGAATCTCGTGAAGCAACTGTTCAAGCATTACCCCGTATTATTAAATACTTCAAAGACAAAGGGTATAAATTCAGTACTGTTGCTGATCTTGTAAATGAGACAAGAGATCAGCTAATGCCAGCTGTACCAAAGTCTAGTGATTACTATCTAATACAATTGAACTATTATATTGCTGAGTTTGGTTTCTGGGGTGGACAAGTCTTCTATTGGTTATTTATTGTTTGCATTGTTCTAGCAATAATAAGAACCACATTCATGGCAGTACTTGCTATATCTGAACAAAGACGCGAGAAAAAACTGAATGTACCTCCTTTTTCAATAGCAGAAAGCCCATTTGTAAGTATCATAGTGCCAGCATATAATGAAGAAGTAAATGCTGTTAGGTCTGTAAATAATCTACTTAAAAGTCCATATCCAAATTTCAATGTGATATTTGTTGATGATGGAAGCACTGACAATACATATAAAGTAGTATCTGAAGCTTTTAAAGACAATGAAAAGGTTAAAGTATTGATCAAAGCTAATGGTGGTAAAGCTTCTGCACTGAACTTTGGTATCGCAAATACAAATGCAGAGTACCTGCTTTGTATTGATGCTGACACACAATTGATACCTGGTGCCATTGCCGAAATGGTAAAACATTTTGCAGATCCTGATATTGGCGCTGTTGCCGGGAATGTGAAAGTGGGTAATACCATCAACCTGATCACAAGGTGGCAAAGCATAGAATATATAACCAGTCAGAATTTTGACAGGAAAGCATTTTCATATGTGAACGCTATTACAGTTGTGCCAGGGGCTATTGGTGCATTTCGCAGACGTGCCATTGAAGATGCCGGAGGGTTTACCAGTGATACATTTGCTGAAGATTGTGATCTTACTATACGAATATTGAAAGCAGGCTATATCATTAAAAATGAAAATAATGCCTTTGCACTTACAGAAGCCCCTGAAACGTTGAGGATGTTCCTGAAACAACGTTTCCGTTGGAGCTTTGGTATTATGCAATCATTCTGGAAACATCGTGATGCACTTTTCAATACCGAATTCAAAGGTCTTGGCTGGGTAGCTATGCCTAATATTCTCATTTTTCAGATCATGATACCGCTCATAGCACCTTTTGCTGATCTATTCATGATCATAGGGCTTTTTACAGGTAATGCAAAAGAGATCGGTTTGTATTATGGCCTATTTATGTTGGTTGATGTTGCAGTAGCTGTTATGGCATTTATTTTTGAACGTGAGAACCTTGGACGTTTAATATGGATCATCCCTCAACGTCTCGTTTACCGCTGGCTGATGCTTTATGTACTCTTCCGTTCTATTCGCCGTGCTATAAAGGGAGAATTACAAAGCTGGGGTGTAATAAAACGTACTGGTAATGTAAGAGAGAATCCAAGACTTAGTTAATGTGATATTTTAAGCAATTAAATAACAGAAAGCCCCATTTGGATAAGCCCAATTACAAATCCAAGTACACCACCTATCAATTCCACAAAACGGAATTCTTTGCTCATCACATTTAGTAAGAGCTCTTCAAGTTTATCTGATGAAAAATTGGCTACTTTTTCAGTTACCATTTTTTCAACATCTACTTTTTGCCCAAGGTTTTCAGCATACTTAGCAATTA
>Ga0207082_1034_pt1 | contig 32255 bp, 29 predicted proteins | sample Alteio_BWMinHeat_56_FD_153588 | JGI IMG/M metagenome (GOLD analysis project Ga0207082, IMG submission 153588) | Enriched cells from forest soil in Barre Woods Harvard Forest LTER site, Petersham, Massachusetts, United States -... | ecosystem: Environmental > Terrestrial > Soil > Temperate forest >...
GCTATTGCGGTATAGCGAGAAAGACCGTTGGCATAGTGGGCAGTATAAAAAATCACCCAACCATGTAGAAGCTTTTGGGCAAGATGGGAAAAGTATAGGTGTGGTATTTGAAACTGCAAGCCCTTTTGAAACACCCATCAGAATGCGTGACCTGATGCAATGGACAACAACTGCATTTGAAGAAAAGAAATGGCATCCGCTATTAATTATTTCCATCTTCGTTGTTGAGTTCCTTGCTATTCACCCGTTTCAGGATGGTAATGGCCGGCTATCGAGGGTATTAACTACCTACTTGCTGTTAAAGTCAGGATATGCCTATGTGCCTTACAGTTCGATGGAAGCAGTTATTGAACAAAGTAAAGAAGCATATTACCTGGCATTAAGACAAACACAGGGTACTATTAAAAATGATAAGCCTGACTGGCAACCCTGGGTGTTGTTTTTTCTGAGAGCAGTAAAAAAGCAAAAAGACAAACTGGAATTAAAAATGGAGAAAGAGCAGGTATTATTACAACAAATGCCTGCCTTATCTATAAACATTATAGAACTGGTAAAGACCAGAGGACGTATAACCAATAGCGAAATAGTGACAATGACCGGAGCTAACAGGAATACAGTAAAAAAACATTTGGAAACATTGGTTGCTTTAAACCAATTACAGAAAAACGGTGTTGGTAAAGGGAGTTGGTATTCTCTGAAGATCTAAGAAGATATTAAACTTTAGAAAAATGATACGATTAGATACGAAAATATACGATAACGATACGATCAGAGCCCCTTCTCCATCTTCTTATGGGGTATGTTCACTTCCATAAACAGCTCACTGGTTATATCATAGCCCAGTTTTTCATAAAAGCCAATGGCTATTTCGCGGGCGTGGAGTTCTATTTTTATATAGCCTTGTTTTTTTGCAGTAGTTTCGGCTGCCTGTACCAGTAGTCTGCCTACGCCTTTTTGCTGCAGGAGCTCAGCTACTGCCATTTGGCGCAGTTTGATGATACCATCATGTAAAGGGTGCAGCATCACGCAACCTACCACATTATTATCCCCAAGAGCTATAAGTATGATATCTTCAAAGTCAGCACTCAGGTCTTCGTCTTTAAGAGAGAGGCCAAGCGGTTTTCTCAGCACATCTTCACGCAATTGCCAAACCTCCCTGTATTCAGGAGCATGTGCGTTTATCTCTTTGATAATAATGTTGTTCATTATTATTTTATTTGAAGCCTTGTAGTATCGTTTGATTTTATTCGGAATGGAATATTTTTTTCTAAAGCAGACGATATATTCGGGTTGGCCAAATAGCGCAATTCGTATATGTAATTAGGTTGCAACCTATATATCTGTCGGGAAAGATCACCAGGAACATCTATACCCTTCAGTCTTACAAACCCATCGTTCACTTGATACCATATCTTTACATTTCCCTGTGGGGTGGTATTGGTGATCTGCAAATACCCGGGTTGGTATATTGGAATATCTGTTTCATCACCAATGTCAAGGTCAACATACGATGATGTTTTTGGAATAGTGTTTACCTCAATATGGTAATTGCCTGTTTCGTATGGTAGTATTTTAGAGCAATTCTGATTGGTTTCTTTTCCACCTCTTTCTCTGTGGGTTACCAATGCATCAAATTCTGATACCGGCCTGTTAGGGGCATCAATGTAATAGAAATGAAGGCTGCCAGTAGGGGCAATTATCTCTATTTTATTTTTTGCATTGAACACTACCTGTACTGCATCGCTGGTATAATCGCCTCGCTTACTTTTTAATGCTACAATATACTTACCTGCAGCTATATCTGTAATTGGTAATGGATTGCCGTATGCATCTACAGAGCGGGTAAACTCTTTTACTTTTTTCCCGGTCTTGGCATCAAGGAATACGATCTGGGGGGTAGTCTTATAATATTTGCCTGTACCATTTGTCAGGTACACTTCTACACTGGTATGGTCTGACAGATCTGCTACTGTTCTATAATCGATCTTGTTCTTATCTTCTTTTTTTACCTCTGCTGTTTTTATGGGCGCCATAGGTGGGGGTGGCGGATTACTTGGCTTGGTTGGCAGCACCACTTGTTTTACAGCTTGTACAGGTTGTATTTTTATTTTACTGTAACTTGGAAAGTAACCGAATACATAACCAAAATGTCTGATGTCTTTATCACTACGAATAGCTTGTATCGGCTTTTCGTTTCTTAGTTCAGGTGCAGGATTACTTATCACTACCTTGCCTGGTTTTACACCACGGTCTGCAACTAAAATTTTTGTGGGTATGAATAATGGTGTCAATTCCCTTTTGCGGTCTATTTGTTGTAATGCCAATTCTTTTGCTCGTTGCTCAACAGGTGGTTTGCTTATTACCACCTTACCAATTGGTTGTAAAGCATTGTTCAAATGATGAGCAAGTATAGGTGGTACTTTAGGAGCAACCATTGTATGATCTGCAGCTATAGGGCTAAGATGTGGGGCATTTCTTGTTATGACAGGCGGGGGAGTGATGACCTTTTTTACTTCTACAGTATCGCGTATTATTTTTACATCAGGGGTTTTAATTTGCAACACACTAGGTGTAGGCATCTGAGTGAGAATATACCTGCGGTAGTCTGCCGGTTTCATGGTCAGTGCCGGCCTGAAAGATTGAACTATAGTATCAATGGCATTCCCAATATCTTTTGACCTGGTAACCTGCAGAAAAGAACCAAGACAGTCATATTCCGTATGCAGCGGTGCATAGTCTACAAGACTTACAATATATGGTTTGAAGTAGATCTTGCTGTTCAGCAGCTTTTGTACTACATCGCAAATATTACCACCACAGCTTTCTCCACCATCTGTTATTAATACGATACTGTATCCATATTCCCATTCATCTACCAGATCGTTTGCTGCAGCCTCAGAAAGCGTGTATGCTATCGGTGTCACCCCACGCGGATGGAGATCGGCCAGGCGCAACATCATCTGGGTGTAGTTGTCTTTACTAAAACGTACTTCCAAACGGGTGTCATAGCAATTATTCTCCTGCACCGGATATTGTTGTCCAAATGCACGAAGGGCAAACTCTACATTTTTATTCACCTTATAGATACTATCCATAAGGCGTAAAATGATCTCACCGGCAGTTTTGATACGGGACTTACCAATTTCCCATTCATTAGCCATACTGGAAGACTCATCCAATAATATGAGGATACGCGGGCTTTTTTTCTCTTCTTTTTTTTGCTGCGCGAAACTGCAAATAGAGAATAAAGTGAATATGAGGAATAAGAGATGCGTTTTTCGCATGAATGAAAAGCCTACCTAATTACTTAATAATTAATGATCTATATACAGGAAATAAGGCGGGATATTTTTATCATATTGATACTAACAACCATCTTTAATTTGCCGTCTTGCAAATGTATAACATTTAGATGTAAGCTAAACAGACGAATACATTCACTTTTTGTTAAATTCGTACATGCGTATAACGCTTCCCATACTTGTTTTATTACTTGTAACTGTTTCTGGTTTACAAGCGCAACATGTTATGAAGATCATGGATGGGAAGGTGATCGTGCATGATACGGTGTATTGTCTTTATGAGACGAATTTTCATCCGGCACCTTATATTATTGATCCCACTGATAAAAGCACCGGTGCCAGAGAAACCAATGAAGACCTGAAGGATGTGTTTTTGAGTTTACCTGCTACAGAAGAACAAGTGATAACGATAAGGGTAAAACAAATTGCAGAACAAAAAAAAGAAGAGCGTATTGAGTATAACAAGAAGAATGTGAATGTAGAGCATATCCGTATTGGTGAACTAAAACAAAAGGCATTTCTTAAAGAGATCTACGATATCCACTTCATTTACCTCGATACAGAGATCAATATAGAAGTGCGGCCATACATGATCGATAAATTTATTGAAGACCTTGTGAAGTATGATGTGTTTGCAAATGGTAAATGGAATGATTCCGCCGCATGGCAGGTATTTAATAAATGGAGCGCCGATAAATATTGTATACCTGCAGACGTGATGGCAATAAGTTCAGTTGCAGATTATAACCAAAGTATTAAACCTGACCCACCTCCATCAAATATACTACCACAAATAACAGCTAAAAAAGAGAAAATATTCAGCAATGATACTACCATTGGTAGTTATGAAACAGTACAGAAAACTCCTGCCCGCTTAGAATATTATATTTACAATGCCCAGGGAAAATTCATAGCACGTGTGTATGCGCCATCCTTACGGGCGCAAGCTTATATATGGATAGATAAGGTAGAAGAACCAATACAACTTTTATGTGCCGATAAAACACCTGAAAAAATTGTAACTGTTGCTGTGAAGATTTTAATATTGCAACATTTGTTCTAGCATATACTTATTTTACGATCAATGCTTTTGCCTTTGAAGGTTTGAAGTATTTCATGATCGATACGCCAAAGAAAGTGACATTACTTGCTGAATAGCGGCCGCTGTAATAATACTGGCCAAACACCATATTCACATGTATCAGCGGACTATAAGTATACTCAATACCATATGTCAGTTCCGTCATCAGGTTTTCTTTGGCATTAAAAATGACACCTATGCCCGGCGTAAATGTATTTGTAAATTTACCTACCTGGAAGATGTTAAGGTTAGGACGTGCTTCCACATACATTACAGTATCCATGCCAACTATTTTCCCTAAACTGGAAGCGCCTATATCTATACCAAAACTAAACACATCCCACTGCCTGCCTACCTCAACAGACAGGTTTGATTTTTCTCCCAATGTGCCCGGACTATTAGTAATACTGGGAGCCAGACAGATATAGGTTTGTGCTGTGCAATGAAAACCTATCGCAATAAATAATACAACAAGTAAAATGTGCTTCATATTTGATATTGTATTAGTTAGCATTTAAGCTGGTATATCCTACAATGATATAAATTATGTGTGAGAATATTGCTATCTGGAGATCAATTCATACCAGGTAGCTGGTTCTCCTTTGTCTCTCCATACCGGTACTGCTTCATCATACATAAAGGTTTCAATATACCTGAATCCAAGTTTCTCCAGTATCCTTCTTGATGCAGCATTATCTACATCGGTCATTGCATAGATGTTCTTTAATTGCAGAGTTTCAATACCATAATTTAGTGAAGCGCGTCCTGATTCTGTAGCATATCCCTTGCCCCAGAAACGTCTTGAGAACCTGTATCCAAAATCATAATAATCAGAATGGCCGTTAATTGGCCCTTTTATAAATTTAAAGCCCGTCCAACCAACAAACTCATTTGTTGCTTTTTCTATTACAGCCCATCTGCCAATTCCAAACTCGCTATACTGACCTGTAATGAAATTGATCATGTCACGTGTTTCTTCGATAGTTTTAACGGGTTTTTTATGAATGTATCTATGCACCTCCGGGTCTGAATCCATTTCAAACATGCCAGCCTCATCCAATAAACTGAGCGGTCGTATGATAAGTCGTTCTGTTTCTATGTGTACCTGCATGGTAAATATTTGTTAGGGTTAGGCTTAATGAAAATAGAAAATACCTTGATGTAGATACAAACATCATTTAAAGAATCTCAAATTTCTACAATAAAATATACATATTGTGAAATTATATGATTAGTTTTAATAGTAAATATATATTTTATGAGAGAGATATTTACAGTTCTTGCATCTATATGTATAGCATTTTCTGCTACTGCACAAAGACATGTTGATATTGCCATAACAAAGATCAGCTTCCCCACAAATAAATCAACCATAAAATCTGATACGAATTTTCCCCTTGCGGTTAACCTAAAAAACAACGGGCCTGATTCTGTAAAGGCTACAGATACTATATACATTTATTTAGGGTCTAATGGCATTGTTGATACAACATTACCACGCTTAGAGATCATGATGACATTTATACCAACTGATTCAACAATAACGTTACTAGATAATTCAGGGAATGCGCTCGTAAACGCAACCATGCATTGGTCAGGCTACGTGAGTGATTCTTTTAAATCCTTTTGTGCAACAGCGCTCATCCGTAGTGCTGCTATAAATCCAGCTGTAGATCCTAATTTATTAAACAATACTAATTGTGCCGATTCTGTGCATATGCTGGACATTAATAATTACCTGCTCAGTAAGAAAACAGCGATCAGCGTTTACCCTATTCCTGCACAGTCTGAGATCAATTTTAGTTTGCAATTAGTTAATGATGCATATGTCATCATCAAATTATTTGACCTGTTAGGCAGAAATATTTTGAGTATGGAAAAAGGCAAACTCAATGCAGGTACATACACTATACCAGTATCTGTTGGTGGCTTAAAAAATGGGATGTATTTGTACCAGGTACAAATTGATGATAACATACAAACAGGCAGGTTGAGTATTGCTAAGTAAAACCATAATTTTGGTCTTACAAAAATAGTCACGATGTCAAATCATCCTTTAAATCTGCTGATACGCTTTCTTATGGAAATAGCTGCGTTGGTAATTGTAACAATGTGGGGATGGCATTTTACTACTGATTGGACAAGATATCTTTTAGCTATTGGACTGCCTGTTGTGGCTGCAATTATCTGGGGTGTTTTTCGTATTCCCAACGATCCTAAACCTGCACCTGTTGAAGTACCCGGCATTGTAAGGCTGGCTTATGAATTGTTCTTATTTGGTTTTGCTACATGGGCTTTGCATAATTTGCATTATACTATGGCAAGCTATATTATGGGAGCAACTACAATAATCAGCTACACAGCCGGCTATGACAGAACATTGAAAATGTTGCGGAATAAAACATGATCAGAATTTAGCCCGGCACGCAGTTATACAAAGTCTTTCTTATTTCATTCAGATAATTTGTTCCTCTATCACCTAATTGTAATTCCTTTATCTTATTAAGGATAAACTGGTCTATTTTCTTTTTTTGTATGACAGGGTCTTTCGATGAAGTTATTTCCATGATCAATCCTTGTATCATTCTTTTTTCGAAGCAGGAATGTTTATGCGTGTAACAGTATATAAACATATGGTCGAAGTTTTTGTAAAACTGCACCCTGCCAACATCTAACAAATATTTGGAAACCGAATCATCGGCAGTACTACATATTCTATCAAGCAACATTAAATACGCATCACTATCTTTGATCATGGTAGCATAAAACCCTATAGCATTCAGCAGTTGACGAATACACTGGTTGGAATTATATGAGTTGCCTATAAAATAATCATCAGGGTGGTCGTACAGTTCGTCCTTATATGCCAGTACATTAGTAGAGGCCTGGCAAGCGGGCGAGACATAAGTGTTCGTTTTTTTAATGACCTTGATCGTATCTCTTCTTAACGCCTGGCTATAAATACTGTTGGAAAAAAATAGTATGAATAACATACAAAGGAATGATCTCATAGGATAGTGTTTAATTTTTTAAAAAATCAGAAGTTAAGATAATAAAAAAACAATTGCCAAATAAGCCATTCTTATAATCTACTGTTCTTTCCCCTCATATCTTTGTACCCATAAAACACAAACCAATGAATCTAAGCAATAACAAGATCTTAATTACAGGAGGGGCAAGCGGTATTGGCCTGGGACTTACTGAAAGATTTCTTAATGAGAATAATACCGTTATTATTTGCGGCAGGCGCGAAGCTGTTTTGAAAGAAGTAGCTGATAAATACCCTTCAGTAATTACAAGGGTATGTGATCTATCAAATGAAGCTGAACGTGTAGCCCTATATGAATGGATAGCTGCCGAACACAGCGATTTGAATGTATTGGTGAACAATGCAGGTATACAGCAATGGATGAATGTGACCGATGCCGATTTTTATACCCGCGCCAAAGAAGAGATCAATACAAATATTGAAGCACCTGTTCATCTTACTTCACTGTTCATTAACCTAAGTTCATTAACCACTGTAATGAATGTAACTTCAGGACTGGCATTTACACCACTTACAAAGACACCTGTTTACTCGGGTACCAAAGCATTTTTCCATTCATTTACACTTTCATTAAGATATTTATTGAAATCGAAGAGTATTGAGGTTGTAGAAATAATTCCACCTGCATTAAATACTGACCTTGGCGGGAAAGGTATTCATGATGCAGCACCACCTGTCAGCGATTTTATTGAAGCTATTTTTGCACAACTGAAGGAAGGAAAAACAGAATTGAGTTTCGGTTTTAGTGAGGCCATGACCAAGGCAAGCCAGGAAGACCTGAAAAATGCCTTCAACAGGATGAATCCTTAAATCAAGAAGCACAATATCAAAGAGATAATTGACCGTTGTTGGTATAATAACCTGCAACGGTCTTTCTTTTAAAGCATCAGCTCATATTCTTAATTAAATAATTCCTTTATTTGAATTACAATTTTTGAGCGCGCTTTGATAACTTTATCATTGAACCTTGAAAAGTTCACTCCATGAAATCTGAAAATAAACTTCATTTCCTTTCCAATGGTGGCAAAATGGGTGAGCTGATCCGTTCATATAACTGGTCTGCAACACCTATTGGCAGTATTGAAAACTGGGACCATAGCCTACGTACAACTATTGGGATATTGTTGCACTCTGCAATTCCTATGGTACTATATTGGGGAGAAGACTATCTCTGTTTCTATAATGATGCACTAATACCCAGCATGGGAATAAATGGGGACGACCCTCCGGTTGGTAAAAAAGCAAAAGAACTTTGGACCGATGTATGGGACTTTATATGTCCATTGTTAGAGAAGGTCATGACAACAGGAGATGCAATATCACTTCAGGATCAACTTATTCCATTACACAGAAATGACAAGATAGTATATGTTTATTGGACACTAAATTATAGTCCTGTATTTGGTGATGATGGAGGTGTGAAAGGTGTATTTTTAAACTGTACCGAAACAACCGAAAAAATACAGAATGTAAAAAGATTGGAAGAAAGTGAAAGAAAAGTACGTTTGATGATCCGGCAGGCACCTGTTGCTATGGCCATTTTCCATTCAGAAACACATTTTGTTGAAATGGTAAATTCTCGCGCTTTAGAATTATTGGGACGCAAGGAAGAAGAGGTAATAAATAAGCCAATACTTGAAGCCATACCTGAATTGAAAACGCAGGGAATAAAAGCAATACTTGACGACGTATATAATTCAGGTAAATCATTTGAAGCAAACGAATGGCCTTTGCAAATATTTCGAAATGAAGTATTGACGGATGTTTACATCAACTTTGTATGTGAGGCACTTTATGATAGCGAGGGCAATATTAACGGTATCATGGCCGTAGGTTATGAAGTTACCGACCAGGTAATAGCAAGAAAAAAAATAAAAGAAAATGAACACAAACTGAATATAATCATAGATTCAAGCGAGCTTGGGGTATATGAATGGTCGTTTGAAAATAATATAGCAAACTATTCAAAACGTTCTCTGGAAATTTTTGGCTATCCTACTGACAGCACCATAAATCTATTTGATCTCAGAAAACATTTACACCCTGATGATTTACAAATAAGAGATGCCGCAGTTGCAGTAGCATTAGAGCATGGCACTTTGGATTTTACGGTAAGGATAATTTGGGATGATAACACAACACACTGGATAGAAAATAAAGGGAAGGTCTTTTACAATATTGAAAAGAAACCAATTAAACTAATAGGTACCATCAGAGATATAACACAGACAAAAAAGTTTGCCGAAGAACTGGAACAACAGGTATCAATGCGGACAAAAGAATTAGGACAAAAAAATATTGAGCTAAAAAAAATGAATGATGAACTGGAGTCGTTTGTATATGTAGCCAGCCACGATTTGCAGGAACCGATCAGAAAAATACAAACATTCTCCAATATCATTATTGATAATGAACATGAATCCTTATCAGAAAAAGCAAAGGATTATTTTTTTAGAATGAAAAGATCGGCAAACAGGATGCAACAATTGATCGATGACCTGCTTGTCTATTCACATACCAATGCTGTAGAACATTTATTAATGAACATTGATCTGACAGAGATCATTGAAGAGGTATTGTTTGATATAGAAGAACTTATTATTGAAAAGAATGCCATTGTAACCATAAACTGTCCGAATAAAATATTTGTAATTCCTTTTCAATTTAAACAGGTCATAAATAATCTTGTCAATAATTCATTGACCTATTCAAAACCCGATGTAACACCCCTAATTGAAATTACCAGTAAACTTATTAAAGGGGCTGAGCTGGAGGAAGGTTTATTAGTTGCAGATAAAACGTATTGCCATATTAGTTTCTCAGACAATGGTATTGGTTTTGAACCTGAATATAAGGACAAAATATTTGAGGTATTTCAACGTTTGCACAGGAGGGATGAATATAAAGGAACCGGTATTGGCCTTGCGATAGTAAAAAAGATCATTCTCAATCATAATGGTTTAATCGTTGCTACAGGACAATCAGGTGTTGGGGCAAGCTTTGATATTTATCTGCCGGTTTTGTAGTTGTGCGTTTGTAAGCAAGCGTTATTTAATAAAATGTCAGTGTGTGGACTTAATACTATATTTAGCAATGATACCATATAGCTCTTCTGGCTTTATGGGTTTGCTTAAAAAATCGTCTACACCTGCGTCAAATGCTTTTTTCCTGTCATCTTCATATGCATTTGCAGAAAAAGCCACAATAGGGGTTTGGTTGTGAATATGTTTTTCAGATAAGCGAATAATGGATGTTGCTTCAAACCCATCCAGTTCAGGCATTTGCAGGTCCATCAAAACCAAGTCATAATTATTAGAATTATAAAGCCGAACTGCTTCAACACCATTTCCGACAATGTCAATAACAACATGGTACTTTTCAAGCATTTTTGATATTATCTTTTGATTGATAATATTATCTTCAGCTAATAATATCTTTAAGCCATCAACATTTTTTTCTTTTTCATACTCTATAGTGCGGTTCTTAATTTGTTCTCCTTTTTTAAACCGGAGCTCAAAAGAAAATATAGACCCTTTGCCCGGTTCACTCTGCACCCTGATCTCACCTCCCATTAGCCTGATAAGCTCATTAGAAATAGTCAATCCTAACCCTGTGCCTCCAAATCGTCTGCTAATAGAAGTACTAATCTGATTAAAAGCTTCAAAAAGTCTATCAATATCCTCAGCAGCTATCCCGATGCCCGTATCTTTAACTTCAAACAAGATATATATTTCTTCCTTTCTAACCAGTATGGGTATCACACTTAATGTTATAGTTCCATTATGCGTGAATTTTATTGCATTACTTAATAGGTTTAAAAATATCTGCTGCAGACGCAAGGGGTCGCCTATTAAATAATAGGTAGCATCCACCCGGTAGTCCAGTATTAATTTCAAACCCTTTTCAATGATCTTATATTCAAACAGTTTAACCAGTTTTGTAATGTCCCCTTTGAGATCAAATGGTATTTTTTCCAACTCTAGTTTCCCTGCTTCTATTTTTGAGTAGTCAAGCACCATGTTGATCAGTTCAAGCAAATGATTAGCAGAAAAATCAAGTGTGTCAGTAAACTCTTGCTGTTCATCTGATAATCTTGTGGTTTTTAATAAATGCACCATGCCAATAATGCCTGTAAGCGGAGTTCTGATCTCGTGGCTGATATTCGCCACAAAACTGCTTTTGTATTCAGAAGCTTTCTTTTCTTTTTTTACTGCATTTTCAAGATTTTCAAGACTACGTTTGAGTGTAGTTTTTAATTGCAGAAAGTTTTTATTCAAGTGATCGATCTCTGTGATATTGGAATGAATAATGTCTTCATCATTATCATCTTTGAACCGGGATTTGACAAATGTTGAAATTTTCCTGTTCAGTATTTTAATGTCCTTCGTCAAAAATCTTGATACATACCAACTTAATAATAATGCAAGCAGGATTAAGAGAATAGATATAACTATAAGAACACGATGAAAAAAAGCTTGTAGTTTACTGACTTCTTTTTCGGTAGTTTTTTTTGTTATAGCATATTGTTGTTCTACACTATCAATACCATCTTGCACATGACTGTAAAGGCCATTGCTGTTGTTAATACCTAGCCTGTCTGTATAAATAACCAAACGCCCGAAATATTTTCTATAATTCAATAATGCATTACCTGTTTGTGTACCGGGATGAAACTTCTTTAATAACCTGTCTATCAATTCATCATGCTCTCGTATATATTTTTGGTCGCCACGAAGCAAATAATCCTTTTCACGTCTGCGCAGTTGCAAAATGTCAACCTTAGGTATGATAGCTGAATCTTCTAAAATGTGCGCATATTTCCACATTTTCCCTTCTGTTCCATAATATTGGTACCCTCTCTCCAAATAAAGGCTTTTGAGTAGTGCAACAGAGTCTAGCAGATTTTTGTTCAGGTTAATAACCTTTATTATCTCATTGTCTATTTGTATCCTATTTTGTTTTGCTTCATTTTTTATAAGGCCCAGATATTTGATTTGATTTGCTTGCACAATCAAAAATGAATCTATATCCTTCTGTTTTTCTGTACTATAAAACGTAGGTTGATGATATCCGATCAGAATAAAATATTCAAGTTTACGGTTGTTCTCAAGAAATTTATTTTGAATGGCTGTTAGTTTGGTTTTGAACTCCTGAATTTTGTTTTGCCTGTCGTTGATCAAAAAATAAGTAAGAACGCAAACCAATATAATTGCCAGAAAGGAGAAAAAGCTTAGCAGTATTTTGAATCTGAAAGTTTTATATAACCTGAGAAATTTAAACTTCATAAGAATACCCCACAATAAAAATTAACCATACAAATCATGCCAGGTATTAAGTAAGTAATAACTAAACAGATAGAGCAAAACTACTCCTAAGGCAATATTGTATCAGGTTAAACGGCAACGATAACAATAAGGTAATAACGTTTATTATGGCGTATTTGCATTGAAAATAATATGCTGATCCTAAATCATTGATTGTTATTTTAATATCGAAAATGAAATGTTTAATGTGAGCTGGGTTGTGAGAATATTATAAAAAAAAGATAAAAATATTTGCGCAAGTAAATACTTGCATTTATATTTGCAAGCAGATACTTGCATATTATGGAAGCCAGAAGAGATGTATTTCAAGCAATAGCAGACCCGACACGTAGAGAGATCATTAACCTGATAGCTCATGAGTCGTTGAATCTCAATGCTATTGCTGACAATTTTGATATGAGCCGCCAGGCCATATCACTACATATAAAGATATTGGTGGAATGTGGCCTGATAAACATCAACCAACAAGGGCGGGAACGGTTTTGTGAGGCAAAACTGGATAAACTAAGCGAGATATCAGTTTGGGTAGAACAATACCGCCAGTTCTACGAACGCAAACTGGATTCTCTGGAAACATATTTAGATAAACTTCAAAAACAAAAAAAACATGGCAGAAAAAAATAACACCGCCGACCGTGAATTGGTCATAACAAGATTACTAAATGCTCCCATCGATCTTGTATGGGAAGTATGTACCAATCCCGAACATATAATAAACTGGTGGGGACCCAATGGCTTCTCCAACACCATCCACTCTATGGATCTTAAAGTTGGTGGCGAATGGGACCTTACCATGCATGGCCCTGATGGCACAGATTATAAGAACAAAAGCGTGTTCAGGGAAATTATAAAAAACAAGAAGCTGGTCTATGAAAACATATCAGGTCCGAATTTTATGGCCACTATAGAATTTGAATCACAGGGAGAAAAGACATTCCTGAAATGGCATATGCTTTTCAATTCAAGAGAGGAGTTCATACAGGTGGTAAAAACATTCAAGGCAGATGAAGGCATGAAACAGAATGTAGACAAGCTTACTCATTATTTAGAAAAACAAGGCAATATTCGCAAACAGTTAAAAACAAACACCATGTCAAGAGTATGTACGTACCTTAACTTTCCTGGTAACACAGAAGCTGCATTCAATTTTTACAAAACGGTTTTCCACTCTGAATTTAGCGGTGGTGGTTTACAAAGGTTCGGAGATATCCCGGGACCTGAAGGTATGCCGCCATTATCTGATACTGATAAAAAACTAATCCTTCATGCAGAACTACCCATACTTGGCGGACATGTACTGATGGCTACAGACGCTCCTGAAAGCATGGGCTTTAAACTTGTTTCTGGCAATAACATGCACATCATGCTGGAGCCTGATACCAAGGAGGAAACAACAAGATTATTCAATGAGTTGTCTGAAGGTGGAAAAATTACTATGCCGCTACAGGATATGTTTTTTGGTGCCTACTATGGTAGCTGTACCGATAAATATGGTATCAACTGGATGGTCAATTACACATACAAATAAGTATGAAACAGCAGGTGCTTTGGGCACCTGCTGTTCTTTAATAACAATCTTCTCTATTTGGTCAGGAAGTACATCTGGATCATATCGGTATACTCACCATCGGCTTGCTTCACCGCTTTTATCTGTCTGCCTTCTTCAGTAAAACCCAGCTCTTTGTATAGTTTGATAGCACGGGTGTTGGTATCCAATACATTCAATATCACTTTTTCAATTTGTTTGTGGTTGAGTGCCCAGTGCAACAGCATTTCTATCATGGTGCCACCTATACCCATGCCCTGATAGTTGGGATGCACACTAATGCCAAACTCGCCGGTATGGGCAATCTTTTTTTTCGCCTTAGGGAAAAAATCAAGCAAGCCAACAACCTCACCATTTACTTCTGCTATCAATATCAATGCAGCCTGATTTGTGAGACCGCTATTTATCCAGAGCTTTTCTTCTACAACAGTCATGTCATATTCTTCGGGCGTAGTCAACACTTGGTCTGTATTATCAAACACAATTCTTGAATAGGCGATGATGCCTTCTGCATCGTCTTCTTTTGCTCTACGTACTGTGAATTTGATACCGTTGCGCGTAAACTGTTTGTTCATCAAACTAAATATAGGAAAAAATAATTCCCCCTGTTACTCTACAACCAGTTTGGAATTGGTCTTTATATTATTTTGCTGTACTGTTATAATATATACCCCTGCACTGAAGTTGGAAGTGTTGATGACTAGATGGTCTGTATTTGCTCCGGGTGTTGCACTATATAAACATCTGCCGGTAAGGTCGAATATTTGTACCAACGCATTCGTGCCCCAATTTTTGCTGAGTGTAATGGTGGTTTGGTAGCTGCAAGGATTAGGGCTGATATGGATATCAGCTTTTGTACTTGTAATATTTTTTACATCCAGGTAATTACAATTATTGTAATAGGCCATTGGTTGCATTGCGGAATTCCATGATAAAACAGCCTGATAATGAATGCCGGTTGTATCCGTAATACCACTTCTGCTAAAACATGTTAATGCCTCACTTTGTTCAAAATTTGGATAGACAAATGGGTACATTGGTCCATAAAAAGATCCGATACCCTCAATAAAAGTAAATGAGAATTGAGAAAATCTCTGAGTAGTCCTTAATGTGAATACTTTATAATAAGACCCAAAATAGTAGACAGAATCTATATTTACTACGCTATCTATTCTAATGCTGGTATCTGTAGCAGAAAGGTTACCTCTATAGCGTATTGTATCTCCTACATGCAAGTTGTAGTTGTAAAGCACATAATCAGTATCATTCACCCTATAGTACACCATATTGTGTGCTGTATCATCTCTAACCAGAAACAGACCACCTAGATACACACTAATATACATATAAACACTGGGGACATGCATCTTTCGGTATGTGATACTGTTTATAACAGTATCACCAGAAAAACTGTACCATAAATGAGTATGGGAAGGGCCGTTTGAACCGTCAAACTGTGAAGTTTTCCAATGGTTGGCAGTATCAGTAAATCTGATCTTTTGACCAAAACTCGAGAAAGAGGCAAGTAGCAGTAATAAAGCAAATAGAACAGGACGCATAAATAGTTTTTAATGGTGAGCGATCATGATTATAGACGTTACAATGTACGTAAACGTTAGTTATTTTTAAATATTGTAGGCAGGAGAATAAGTGTCTACTGGTGTAAGATTTTTTTTAAAATTACAATCTGCCCCAAATGATAGTGAGTATGTTCTATAATACCATGCAGGTTTCTATAGTAGATGCCATATTTCTCATCAGTAAAATTTTCACTTAGTTGGTTATCAGGCAGTTGTTCTATAAGTGTGGCAAATAGTTCTGCATCTCCCCATACTTTGCTCAGCATATTATCCCAATCTTGCTGAGATTGAATAGTTGGGTGATCGAAACTATATGCATCTTTAGCATGCAGAGGTTCACCTTGTAAGACCTTCAATACCGCAGCTACATAATAATCTATATGGTACACCAGGGTCGCGATTGTATTACAATCGCTTACCTGTTTAGTAGCTAGTTGCCAGCTCACATCTGCCAGGGTATCTTTAAGGTTCACCGATGTCCAGTTACCACCAAAAAATACATCTCTGAAATGTTTGGCTATTTGTGTGGATGTGTTCATAGGCTTATGCTGTATTTTGAAGGTACAGATTTTGCCTGATAAGAATTGCTTGCTATATTCATAAGCTGAACAATAGCTTATGCCCACCGAAAAAGAGATAACCGGCTTTTTAGCAAACTATGATGAGAAAGTATACGAGCTTGCTATGCAAATGCGCCAGCTGTTATTTAAGGTACTACCGGGTATAGCAGAAGAAATAGATGTACCGGCAAAAATATTGGGCTATGGTTATGGCAAAAAATATACAGAGACCGTTTGTACACTCATCCCATCAAAAAAAGGATTGAAGCTTGGGCTTTACCGTGCTATCGATCTGCCCGACCCTGAAAAAATATTAACAGGTAGTGGCAAAGTGCACAAGTATGTTGTGATAGATAGTGTTGATACAATTATCTCAACAGCACTTAAAAATATGTTGAAGGTTGCACATGAGGCTTGCATGGAGCGAATGGGGAAATAATTCGTATTCCCTGTGAACTTCCATATATGGAACCACAGGGAATACGAATGCTATATAAATTATAGTTCTCCAGATTTTAGGCCATTGAAGATGAAAACAATTTCATCTTGTGCTTTTTGCCAAGCAATGTATTTGCGTGTAACGAAGGAATATACAAAGTCAGTTCAAATGTCACAACATCAGTATCATTCAGAATGGTTGCATCTATTCCATTTTGAGATGGCGACCCGTTTACAAACAACTCCCAATAATAGTAGGGACTTTCTGTTGGTATCAATGTTTCAAATGTTTGGTTGAACATGATCGCCAAATACCCGTATTCTCCAAAATATTGAAGTGCATAAACAAAACCACTTGGGTTGGTTGCATATGCTTCTTCCATCGCCTGCTGCACATTCATACCCTGTGACCAATTTACCTGTATTGGATTTCCACTTCCTGCTATGCTTACTGTTACCATAAATTTTTGTTTAGTTGATTAAAAACGAAAATGTTCATTCCCCCAAATACAAAACAGGAGTATGGGACGGTTTAAATGTAAAAACGTTTCTTGAATTTAGCATCAGTCGAAAAACCGAAAAATATCGGTCAAAAGACTGAAAGGCTAGATTGACTTAGGCCTCCTGAGTGACTAGACAATAAATAGTTTGCCATGAACACCTGTGATACATCTGTCAATGTCAATACGTATAAACACCTGTTTTTCATTTATTCCTTAGTTAAAAAGCAGCATGTCTCCTTTTTATTTAATTTTTTACACGAAACTTTAAAACTATATTTTGGTATTTTCGCACACAACATAAGAGGAGCAATCAAAGACCAAGCTATTGACAGATGATTGTTATTCATAGCTTTATACCAACAGTTATATTTCATGAATAAGATAAACATCATTCTGGCAGAAGATCATTCCATTTTCAGGAAGGGAATAAAAATGTTGCTGGACGATATACAGGGTATGCAGGTGATACACGAAGCAGCTAATGGAGAAGAACTACTGCTATTGTTAGATGACCGGGAAAAACATCCTGATGTGATACTTATGGACCTGAATATGCCCAAGCTGAATGGTATTGAAGCTACAGCCATTATTCATAAAAAATACCCGAACATAAAGATCATAGCGCTTACTTTATATAACGAGAAACATTTTATTGAACAAGTAGTGGAGAGTGGGGCAGATGGTTTTTTGTTCAAGAATGCCGAAATAGAAGAAGTAGAAACAGCTATAAGGGATGTGATAGCAAATGGGTTTTATTTTAATGAAGAAATGCTAACCACTATAGGCAGATCTACTGTATTGAAACCCGAAAAAACAACTAATAACAATACAAATAAACTAAGTAACCGTGAGCTGGAAATACTTCGGTTCATCTGCAAAGAGTTAACCAACACCGAAATAGCTGAAAAACTTTATTTAAGTACCCGTACAGTTGATGGTTACCGCCGAAGCTTACTGGAAAAAACGGGTGTCCGTAATACAGCGGGGTTGGTAGTATATGCTATTAAAAATAAGCTTTTGAATGTTGGGTTTTAAGTAACCTGGTAAATACATTATCCTCTTCAACTCCTGATCCATTTCTTTTTATTGTCTATCAAATAGATAGACATGAAAAATCCCGTATTTATACGCATTGACATTTTTGGTACATGGTTGTTCCTTTGTGAACTGTTACATATAGCTAAACCAAAATTCTAAATAGGCATGAAAAAATTATTCAGCATTTCAGCTAGTCTGATCATGTTCTCTGTCGTAGTTGTTACATACAGCTGTGGCAGCAATGACCAACCCAAAGAGGGCGAAGCAAAATCTGAGCTGATGGGTTCAGCACAGAATGGTGCATTTTTGAATCACCGCGATTCGATACCATCTCAACAGCAATACAGCGATTCGCTTTTTGTACTTAGTCACAATTATCCAACAGCAGTGAGGCCTGTTGTTAATCCCTCATGGCAGCAGGCATTGAACGGGCAGCCTATCTCTGAATCAAATGCAATTGCTTATATGGATTCATTAAAAAGCTACATAGCACCTAATGTCTTACCGTTTTTCACCAACAATAAAAATTGGACCTCGGCTAAATATGGTTGGTTTAACGAGCCATGGATGGGTTCACAAAGAGAAGCAATACTCGGATCTTATTTAGGTAATGGCAATCCGGCCAATATGTTCAAGACCCTGAAAGAAGATGAGGCCGGGTATGCACTGGTTCTTTATGATTCAGTAGCAGCCTATACCGTAGGACAGATATGGGGTAAGACCGGGCAGAAAGTGAACCTGGCTAATGATGCGGCACAATTTAAAGAAGGCAGTGTTATTGTAAAATTTGCTTTTTCCAACATCAATTATCCTGAATGGCCTGTGATGAAAGATGCACCAACCTTTAGCATTTATGATACCATAGCCACAAAGGGAAATCCGAAGACGGGATATCAGATGCGCAAGGTTAGTTTTTTTCAAATGGATATAATAGTTAAGGATAGTAAAACAGCCCCTAAAACAGGATGGGTGTACTCCACTTTTGTATATGATATGGATGCCAAGGGATCATTTTGGGATAAAATGGTACCATTGGGTGCTATGTGGGGCAACGACCCTGGTGTAAATAGCCCAATTAAACCACCGTATCCAAAACTGTATGAAACAGTAATTAATCCAAAATCACCGGAGTATAGCAGAGAAACATTAGGTTGGGGTGGCAGATTAAGTGGCCCGAATGATGGTGCTGTGGCACAGGAGGCAGTTGATATTACTACACATAGGCCTTATAAAAACCTTGCCTTATCTTCTTGTATGAGTTGCCATAGCCCTGCACAGGATGCATTTAACTCATTCCTGTTACCTGGTCCATTCCCCACCTCAGATACTTTATTTGTTTACACTCCGGGTAGTGCCAATTGGGATCTTTGGTTTAGGGATGATTATGGTACTGTACCTTTTGATTCAGGGCAAGTAGCTATGGATTATGATATGGTGATGGCATTTAAATCGATACCGGCATATGAAGCAGCACAACCAACAGGACAAAACAAACTACTTAAATCTAACATAGAAGCAGTAAGAAGGTTTAGAATGCATAGAACCAAAAGTGAATTCTGGCATTAAAAAGCGATGATAAAATTAGTATAGTAATACGCAGCAACTCCAATAGCTATTGGGGTTGCTTTTTTATTTAGATTGCTATCTTATATAGGTCTTGTATGTAAGTGGCTATGATAAAGAAAACACACAAGGGTGAGAATTGTATCATGCAACTTTTCTTATAGTAAATTATATTGTTCAAATATCTGCTTTACTTCATTACGATATGTATTGCCTATGGTAAGCAATTGGTTTTTTACTCGCACACAATTACCATCAATTTCAGAAATGAATTTTAAATTGACTATAAAGGATTTGTTGATACGAATGAATGAAGGCATACCCACCAATTGCTCTTCAAAATTCTTCATGGTACTGTGTACTATTACTTTGCCATGTTCGGTCCAGAGATTGATATAATTTTTCAGGCCTTCTACAAACCAGAGTTCAGAAAGCAATATCCTCACCATCTTACCATTCGATTTTACAAAAACGATATCACTGTCAGTAGATGTGTTTTTGCTGATAAGAGTATCTTTTTGTTCTTGTGGTAAAAGGTCGGTCACTTTATGGATCGCTTTTATAAACCTGTCGAAAGTGATCGGTTTTAATAAATAATCAACCACATTCAACTCATAACTCTCCACTGCATATTGACTATAGGCCGTTGTGAAAATAATTTTAGGTGGACTTTTCAGTGTCTTTAAAAATTCTATTCCGCTGATACCCGGCATATTGATGTCGAGCAATACCAGCCCACAATCTTCTTTGGCAAGTATTGAGAATGCTTCCAATGCGTTGGAACACTTGTCAATGATCTTAAATCCGGGTATTTTTGACAAATATACTTCCATCAATTCCCGAGCCAGTGGCTCATCATCTACTATCAATACTTTTATTTCCTGCATCAGGCTAATTGTATCAAAACATTTGTGATAAAATAATCTCCTTCTTTCCCTGAATATAATACATGTTTGGCTGGAAATAACAAAGCCAGTCTTTTTTTAAGATTCTCTAATCCTATTCCACCTTTTTCATTACTGTTCGTAGTATCTGCCGGAAGGCAGGTATTTTTTGAATAAATAGACAAGTTACCCTTGTGAATGATAAAGCGGTATTCTATATCGTATTCAGGACTGATGAATCGTGTACCGTGTTTGAATACATTTTCCAGTACGGGTACCCAAAGCAATGGCGGTATATCATAATCCCTGTCTGATTCTATATGGAACCGAAAACCGTTTTTATTTGTTATTCTCAACAATTCCAGGTCTATATATGCCTGCATGATCTCTTTTTCCCTTTCAAAAGACGTTTCACTACTGTTGGATTCATACAACATATACCTGAGTATGGATGATAGCTTTGCAACTATATCAAGTGCATAGTCAGATTTTTTCAACGTAAGGGTATACAGATTATTGAGTGTATTGAATAAAAAATGTGGGTTGATCTGACTTTTTAAAAAATTCAGTTCTGCCTCTGTTTGTTTTCTATGTGCTTCTTCACTTAGTCTTTTCTGCCTGCTATAGTCGTGCATATACCATGCTATCGTAAAAAAGCTTATTGTAATAGCCATAGTAAACAACCATGAGACACCCTCGATCCATAATTTCCATTTGATATCTACATCGTCGCGCACAGCCGAAAAAATAGAGATATCCTCCATTTCTATTTTCGGGAAATGTATATCCAGCCATTCGAATAGTGCGGCATAACCAAGACTGATAATATAGGCGAACAAAACAACAGACAAAAAATATTGCCAGTATCTCTTCTTTATAAAATACCGGGGAACAAGTATTAGATTATTTACGTACACCAAAGCTATAAGCAATACAACAGTAATGGTCCTGAATAAATAATACCATACTGCCGGATATTCATAATGCCTGCCACTGGTATGAAAATTCAGGTAGAAGCTTAAAATAATAGCAAGGGCCCAGAAATATATATTTAGTGCCAAACGGCTTTTTAGATACCCTGTGAGTTTTTGCATAACTTATAATTAATACAAAGCAAAAAGTAAATATCAATATGCCGAAATAAAATACACCAAATACCTATAATAATGGACGAAATGATAACAAAACCGAAAAAAGGTCTCAAAACACATTTGGTCAAAATTATTGAGGCATTTGTGTAATAAATTTTATTTACGAGTCTGGCCTTTATTTCTTTGCCCTATGAACCATTTAAAACTTATAAAAATGAAAAAGACCATTTTGTTCTTATCCATCATAATATCAACGATGAGCGCTTCTGCACAATCATTGCAGCTAAAGCTGGACAGCTTGATGGAATACTACAACAACGAATACGGATTTAACGGGACCGCTTTGATAGCCATGAAAGGAAATACACTTATAAGCAAAGGGTATGGATATAGGGATATCGCATCCAAGACCAGGAATAACGAATCATCCATTTATCGTATGGCATCTATTACCAAGGAATTCACTTCTGAGGTGATCTTGCAGTTGGCAATGAATAATAAACTTGGTTTGCATGATAAGCTGACCCAATATTTTCCCGGTTACCCTAACGGAGATAAAATAACCATTGAGAACCTGCTTACACATACATCAGGAATACATGATTTTACAGGAGACACAACATGGTTACTACATATTACAGAACCGATAAGCAAAGATGCTTTCATCAGCCTTTTCAAAAATAATCCTCTTGAATTTGAAACTGGGTCTAAATTTGAATACAGCAACTCTAATTATGTACTGTTGGGTTATATTATTGAAAAGGTAACAGGTAAAAAATATGAACAGGTAGTACGTGAAAACATATTGATACCATGCCATATGACCCGCTCGGGATTTGACTATACACACCTGGATAATAAGAATAAAACAACAGGATACGAGTTGATACAAGCAAATTATAATGACCCTGCACCTGTAGCAGATTCTACTTTACTGTTTGCGGCAGGCGGATTGTACAGCACAACAGGTGATATGTACAAATGGTACGAGGCAGTAAAGAATTATAAACTGTTATCTAAAGAATGGCAGGATAAGGCCTTCCAGGTATTCAAAAGCGGCTATGGTTATGGATGGATGGTAGGGAAGACGCATAACAGAGTACGTACGGGTCATACAGGCGGCATACCAGGTTATTATACTTACCAGATGCATATTAATGAAGATGATCTATGCATATTATTATTCCAGAATTGTAAAGCACCTGCAATGGATAATAATTCTATCTGCATTAAAATACTGAGTTGTATCTATGACACCAACTATCATTTGCCAACACACAGGGTAGCCATTAATTTGCAGGAAGATAAGCTGAACCAATTCTTAGGTGAATATACTGTTACTGATGATTTCTCATTGATAATATCTGTAAAAAAAGATGTATTGTATATACAAGGTACAGGGCAAGAAGCAATACCTGTGAACGCAATGAGTGAAACTAAATTCTTTTCAAAAGAGATAGGCGCTGAGGTAGAATTTATTAAAGATACTACTGGAAACTATAACAAACTTATACTTTTTCAAGGAGGACAAAAAGTACCGGCTACTCGTAAGAAATAGAACAAGTACTTATACAGAAAATCGCAGGAGGAAATACCTCCTGTGATTTTGTGTTTGGCAGGAGTCTGGAAAAGAGCACTCGCAGAAAGAAATCATGATAAAAAAATATACAACACATTACTTCTCGTATATGACCCTATCTGGTTTTGCACCTTTACTGATAATAATATCGGTAAGGCTCTGTACCATAGCATAATGAAGTAATTATTACTTCTGCTTGTTGATGCCATATTTGGTATGGTATTTGCACTATACGTCTCGCTTGTTTAGGAAGATTGCTCATATTGGCTTCTCGGTATGGTTGGCCATGCTTTTGCTTTTAGGTACTACACCTAAAGAGTTTATCCACTTATTTGTTTCTCACAAGGATACAGTCCATAAAGAATGTTATTCATCTGGTTTCAGCTATGAGAAACCCCACCATCATTGTAGCTTCCTGAATTTTAATTTAATGCCTTTTGCCGAAGGCTTTCATGTTCCCTATATCTCCTTTTCAAATACAAGTCATTATACCAGCCATACTATCCTTCCAATCAGTTATTGTATACAGACTTGTTTCATTGTACTTTCCCTAAGAGGGCCGCCATTTATTGCTTAGTATTTATTGCAACTCAAAAACAGTAACCATTGCAGATGTCTATATGTAATGACTACATGTACATTCTATTTTTTAAACTAATCAATAAATCATGTTTACGAAAAAAGATATACCACTTATTCTTTTATGCTTGCTGATGCTTACCATTATTATGTTGCCAACCTGCTCTCGTATGTTTGCAAGAACAATAGCTGGCTCATCAGTAAAGGGTTTTGTAAAAGACAAAAACAATCACCCGCTGCCGGGGGCCGTCATTCAGATCCCTGACCTTAAAACGGGTACTGTTACCGACAGTAACGGTTATTTTATGATTAACAACCTGCCAAATGGCAATTACATTATTGTTGCGGGCATGATAAGTTATGCTACTACTTCAAAGAGTATTACGATCAATGGCATAACACAAGCAGATTTCATTTTATCTGAGAGTGCTATTGAAGGACATGAAATAGTAATAACCGGACAATCAAAAGCAACAGAGATACGAAGAAGTCCTATACCTATTCTTGCTATTAACCACGACTACCTAATGCAAAACAGCTTTACCAATATCATCGATGCAATGGCGAAAGTACCCGGTATTGCTACTGTTTCTACCGGGCCAAATGTTTGCAAACCATTTATAAGAGGCCTTGGCTACAACAGGATACTTACCTTGTTTGGAGGCATGCGACAAGAAGGGCAGCAATGGGGTGATGAACACGGTATAGAAGTAGATGAATATAATGTTGACAGGATAGAGGTAGTAAAAGGCCCAGCCAGCCTTATATATGGTTCTGATGCACTGGCTGGAGTTGTAAATCTCATTCCTGTTGCACCCGCCCCTGATGGAAAAACGATTGGTAACGTAACTAGTGAATACCAGGGTAATAATGGCCTTATTGGATTATCTGCAATGCTTTCCGGTAATAAAAAAGGTTTTTATTGGTCTGCCCGCCTATCTGATAAACAGGCTAAAGATTACAGGGATAAAATTGACGGAAGCGTTTATGGTACCAATTTCAGGGAAACAGATGCAAGTGCTTCGCTCGGTATCAATCGCAAATGGGGGTATTCACATCTCGACTTCTCTTTGTTCAACGATCTGCAGGCTATACCAGATGGTAGCAGGGATTCTGCAACAAGGCAATTCACAAAGCAGATCACTGAAGCCGATACATTTCGTCCTATTATTTCAAACCATGACCTGAATACTTATGCCATTCCTGTTATTCACCAGTTGGTGCAGCATTACCGTTTAATGTCATCCAATAGCTTCAATGTCGGTAACGGCCGTTTAGCTGTGAACCTCGGATTTGAGCGTAGTGTGAGGCGCGAATATAGCCATCCCGAATATGCTGATATTCCCGGTCTGTATATGCAGCTTAATACTTATACTTATGATGTAAAATACTACCTGGCAGAATTTCATAAATGGGATATAACATTAGGTTTGAATGGTATGTACCAAACAAATGATGTAACACACGGAACTGATTTTGTTATTCCTTCCTATCATCAGTTCGATGTAGGTCCTTTCATTGTTGCTAAAAAAACGTTTGGAAATATAGACATTACAGGCGGTGTTCGCTATGACAGCAGGACTTTCAATAATGATGCCTTATATACAAGGCCCGACCCTGTTACAGGTTTTGACCAATATGTATCGAATGGAGATACAGCAGGTGCAGATCACCACTTCAGTAAGTATGGTCATACTTTTTCCGGAGCTACGGGTAGCATTGGGGCTACTTACAGTATATCAAGCCATGTCTTCCTGAAAATAAATATAGCAAGAGGCTTTCGTGCCCCTAATATTGCCGAGATATCAGCAAACGGCATACACCCAGGTACAAATATCTACCAGTTAGGTAATGCAAATTTCAAACCTGAATTCAGCTTGCAGGAAGATATAGGCCTTGACTGGATAACACCCAACATATCTGCCAATGCTGCTGTTTTTAACAATACCATTACCAACTATATTTATAACCAGAAATTGCTCAACAGCAACGGACAGGATTCTATCATTGTTCCGGGCAATCAAACTTTTCAGTTTGTTGCAGCTACAGCCCAGCTTTATGGCGGTGAAGCCAGAATAGATATTCACCCTTATCCTTTTTACTGGTTGCATTTCGAGAACAGTATATCTGTTGTATATGCTATAAACAAAGATGTAAGCGACGTTGGTGGCGGCTCTAAATACCTGCCATTCATTCCGCCGATACATGGCATTTCAGAATTAAGGGCCAACCTGAAAAAGCCATCCAAGGCCTTGAGGAACTCCTTTATAAAAGTACAACTGGCTATTTATGCCAAACAGGACAGGGCTTACACTGCGTATAACACAGAAACACCAACACCTGCCTATACTTTATTTAATGCAGGGATAGGTACAGAAATAGTGAACCATGCCGGGAAGACAGTAATGAGTATTGCTGTATTTGGTAACAATCTTTTTGATGTAGCTTACCAGGACCATCTGAGCCGTTTAAAGTATTTTGAACAATACCCTAATGATCCAAGAGGCATTTCCGGTATCTATAATATGGGCAGGAATATTGGTTTAAAACTTGCTGTTCCTTTAAACTTCTGATTCTTTACGAACAATAAAAACACCCACACGATCTGTTGTGGGTGTTTTTTATACCAAGGCATCTCCAACGGAAATCCAGTCCCTACTTATTAGTGATCAATTAGAAAAATCCTTAGCTTTAATAATGGTTATGAAAACAAAAAACAAAGCAATAAGTTTAGTACCTATTGGCTGCGGCATACTTGCAGCTGGTATCGTGCTAATGCGCAAAAATCCGACTATTGGTTTGCCTATAATTATTCTAAGTTGTATCATCAATATAGTGGCCGTAGTTAAAATCATTTCCGCACAAAAAGATCAGCATAATTAATTTTACCACGGCGTTACGCCATAATCACTAAAATAGCCACCACTTGGCCCATCTGCTTCCAGCGTTGCATATTTCACAATTGTCTGTGCTGCATCGCCAACCTGTTTCTTACCTGTATGATTATTAAAATCTGTAGCTGTGTAACCTGGATTTACTGCATTCACTTTTATGCCTGAACCTTGCAATTCATAAGCAAGCATAATGGTATAAGCATTCATTGCTGCCTTAGATGGTCCATACGCAGGCCGTTTCAATTTATAATATTCCCATTTCGGATCATTATGCAAATAAAGGGATCCAAGCTCTGATGATACATTGACAATATTTGCTGATGTTGCCTTTCGCAGCAGTGGCATAAAAGCCTGTGTGGTGCGTATCACTCCGAAAAAATTGGTTTCAAAAACTTGTTTAATTTCCGCTACAGACATTTCAGATGGCTCTTTCGACACATCGCCACGGATGCCGGCATTGTTTACAAGCACATCAAGATGGTCGGTTATAGCTGCAACTTCAATTGCTGCTTTCCTTACACTTTCATCATCACATACATCAAGGTTTATCAGTTGCAGATGTTCATACCCCATCGCTTTCAGCTTATCGATACTGTCTTGTCCTTTTGCAACATCCCTGCAGGTAAGAAATACAAAATATCCTTTTTCAAGCAATTGACGTGCGGTCTCAAAGCCAATACCTTTATTGGCTCCTGTTATTAATGCGTATTTCATAAAATTATTTTAGTTGGTTCAATAAACTATGGACATCCCTGATACTCCAGTGTTCCATATACTTTCCATCTTCCAGGCGAATGATGTCTATGATAGATAATGTTACCTCTTTGTTTGTGGCAGCAATACCCATGAAGGCTTGCTTATGTACGCCACTAAGCACTTTATAAGTGGTTACAAGATCGCCTTCTGCCACTTGCAACAATATGTTTACTTTCAATCCAGACAATGCTCTGCGTAGCAGCTGTATATTTTGCCAGGCTGCATCCATTGTTGTATCCATCCCATCAGGTGCTGTGTGATTAATGAATGAGGGGTGGATTATCTCATGAAGTGATTGCTCATTACCCTCCTCTATACATTCTTTGTTGAACCGCCTTACGATCGCTTTGTTTTGTTCTGTTGTTTCCATGCTTTTTAATTTACTGCAAAGCTACAGGCGTTGTATGGACTGTCGGGTACACATTTTCTTGTTTTAATGGTACATTTCGCGGTTCACCTGTCTGAAGACTATTGGAGTTTGATCACACAGCCGCTTGAAGAACCGGTTGAAATAAGCGGCATCTTCAAAGCCTAGTTGCCATGCTATTTCTTTAACTGATAACTCTGAATGAAAGAGTTTTCGTTTCGCCTCCAGCAATATCCGGTCATGAATATGGTTAATGGCTGTTTTGCCTGTCTGCTCTTTTATCACTTCGTTCAGGTAGCCAGGCGACAGATGCATTAATGCTGCATAATCAGCAACAAGGTGCAATTCCATATAGCGTTTATTGACGTGGTCTTTAAAACGTTGCACCAGCTTACGTGCTTCTTTTTGCGACTGTTTAAGGAATTGCTCTGTATATAAGCGACTCAGGTAGGTAAGAAGGATACGCAGATAGCTGAGCAACATTTGGTTTTGCCAGCTTTGGTCCAGGTTATACTCTGCCTGCATTTTTCCCATGATGTCTGCTATAAAAGCACCATCTGCCTCACTAAGCATCAGCTCATGGCCGTTTGCAGGATTTGTTATAACAGGTAAAGAAAACAGATACCTGCTTTCATCAAGATTCAGAAATTCATCCGTAAATGAAAGGATCAAGCCTTCTAATGGGAGGGACTTCTCTTTTACCTGCACTTGCTGTGGCAGGCTGAAGTAAAATGTATTAGGCCTTAATGTATAAGGTGTCATATCTACCCAATGTGTACTGGACCCATTACGTACATATATAAAGCTATAATAGTCCTTGCGATGTGGTACCAGGAAATTCACTTTACGTTTTTCAACAGGCTCACCGGTGCAGGTCACAATTTCAAATATTTCTTTCCCTGTTCTGCTCGACTCTTTTAATGAGTAGCGTGGTATGGCTGGGTTTTTACTTGTAGGCACGTTTGGTATTTGAAACCAAAATTATAGAATGTTTGAGGATATGATACGGGTGTTAAAAAAATAGACATGGCGCTGACTAAAAAGTTATTCCTTTATTTTGAAATAAATTTGTGCATTATGGATGCCATACCTACTACTGAAAAAGAAATGTACAATCAGCTTGCGTTCTATACACTTTCACTTGCCGATACCTCATTCATACACCAACATATAATAGACGCATGGGCTGCACAACATGCTGATGAAAATGAAAAACCTATAAAGACCATTTTTGCACTTATAGGACTATACCTTGCCATTGAAAAAAACTATACCGGTAAAGAAGTGCAACGTGCTCACATGCTATTAGCCCGCAATAAAAGACAATGGCCGGTTTTCCCTATACCAGCAGAGAAAAGCAGGATGACCGTTTTCGATATTATGGCCCAACCTGTTGGACCCAAAAGAGACAAGGCCATCATGCAATGGTGTGCATCTGTATGGGATAGCTGGGCAGAAATTCACGATGAGATACAGGAGTTGACAAGATTAGAATTAGGTAATATTTGATCTTAGTTACACGATCATGGTAGAAAGTGCTGTTTCAGTCTTTGCAGTTGTTTGTTCTTACCTAGACAATCTGTTGATTGTAATTATTAATATTTATGACTAACTTCATATTCAGTTATTCACATAGTAATTAATTTTGTATTTACCTCGGATTTAAAATTATAGGCCAGGGGTATTTTTTTCTTGAAACATAGCTCTAAACCGGCTAAATAATGAGCAAAGAAAAAATAAGGATCAACCAGGCAATAACGCTTCATTTTGCAAAATATGTTGGTGATTCTATTTTAATTACAGACCAGGATCATAATATTATTGAGGTAAATGATACTGCATGCTCATTACTTGGCTATTCACGTGAGGAGTTCCTGAAGATGAAGATCTCAGACATCATGCCCTTGGATGAACAGTTGACTTTTCCAGAACGAGTGGATATAGTTAATAGGGATGGTGGCTCATTGCACGAGCGTACATATAAAAGAAAAGACGGCAGCTATGTAGACACAGAAGTAAATGTGCGCCCTATAGAAGGTGTAGGCTATATATCGATCGTACGAGATGCTACTAAACGCAAAGAGGCAGAAGAAAAATTAAGAGAAAGACAAGCACAACTAACAGCATTTTTTGAGAATATAGAAGGTGCTGCCAGCTTGCTGGATACGGACAAAAAGTATGTGCTTTTTAATCATCGTTTTATTTATGACCATAAACTATTATCAGGGCAAGAACCTTATGTAGGAGAGATGGTATATGCTTTTCTTCCGCCAGAAGAAAGAGAGAAACGATACCAAACGCTTGACCGGGTTTTAAATGGTAATAAAGAAGTGATCGAGGTTGATTATTTGAGGGATGGCAAACGAATTTTTTACAGAAGTTCTTTTAGCCCTGTTATTACTAATGGAACAGTAACAGGTATTTGTACGTATTCATTTGATCTTTCAGATAGCAAAGAAGCGGAAGAAAAAATACGGGAAAATGAGGAAAAGTTCCGGCTTGCATTCATGACTGGGATGGATGCTTACTACATGGCAACGCTGGAGGATGGCAAAATAATTGAAGTAAATGATGGCTTTTATGAGGTTTATGGCTATACCCGTGAGGAGTGCATTGGAAAAAGCATTATTGACCTTGGTATATATCTCAATGTCAAGGACCGTGAGAATATAGTTGCTAAACTTAAAGAAAATGGCCATGTCAAAGATCTGGAATTACTTGTCAGAAAAAAGAATGGAGATCTGATCACCGTTTCGATCTCTGCCAGTAGCTGGAGCTTTAACAACAAACAATATATTTTAGGTGTAGTAAGAGATATTACCGAACACAAGCGAATAGAAGCAGAACTAGTTGAACACAAAGAACAGCTTGCATTATTTATTGAATATAGCCCAGCTGCACTTGCAATGCTGGATACCAATATGCGCTACATTGCAACCAGCCGCAGATGGACCACGGACTATAATCTGGATGGGCAACAGATCATCGGCAAAACCCATTATGAGGTCTTTCCTGAAATAGGTGGGGAATGGAAAGAAATTCATCAGCGCTGTTTGAAAGGGGCTATTGAAAAAAGAGAAGAAGACTCATTTACCCGGCTTGACGGAAGCACTAATTGGTTGCGATGGGAGATACGACCATGGCACAAAGCATCGGGTGAGATTGGCGGTATCATCATGTTCACAGAGGTTATTACAGACAGAATAAATGCAGAAAGGGCTTTACAAAAAAGCAATGAACAGTATTTTCAGTTGTTTGACCAGATGCTTAACGGCTTATTGGTTTGTGAAGTTATTTATGACAAGAATGACCAACCTGTTGACCATCGTTATGTTGATGCCAATCCTGCTTTTGAACGATTGACGGGAGTTTCATTGAAAGAAATAAAAGGAAAGACAGGCAGCCAAATTGACATTGGCTGGGGGCCGGGATCAAACGAAAAATACTATGCCGTAGCCATGGCTGGAGAACCTATCCAATATGAACGTTATAATCCAACACTTGGCCGATACTATGAGACACGGGTATTTTCACCGCGTAAAGGGCAGTTCGCACATATTTTCACCGATATAACAGAGCAAAAATCAGGTGAGAAAAAACTAAGAGAAAGTGAGGAAAGAAACCGTGAATTGATAGAAAATATCAGTGATACCATTATCTTATTAAATGAGAAAATGGAGGTGACCTATCAAAGCCCCTCTTATGTACGTACCTCCGGTATTTCTATAGAAGAAATGGAGGGCAAAACAATACTGGATCAGATACATCCGGACGATGTGCATATTGTGCATACGCTTATTGAGCAATCATTTGTTCAACCTGGGGTATCCCTTCAATTTGAAATCCGTATTATTCATAAACTTGGGCATTATATCTGGATAGCTGGTACCGTAGTTAACTTGCTTCATAAAGAAAGTGTAAGGGCATTTGTTGTGAACTATCGTAATATTACAGAACGTAAAAAGGCTGAAGAAGAACTGGCATTAGCAGCGTCTATCATTAACTCTTCAGATGATGCTATCATCAGTAAAACAACAAACGGCATCATCACCTCATGGAACTATGGTGCAGAGCATATACTGGGCTATACAGCACATGAGGTTATTGGCCAATCTATTTAT
>Ga0207082_1036_pt1 | contig 31863 bp, 31 predicted proteins | sample Alteio_BWMinHeat_56_FD_153588 | JGI IMG/M metagenome (GOLD analysis project Ga0207082, IMG submission 153588) | Enriched cells from forest soil in Barre Woods Harvard Forest LTER site, Petersham, Massachusetts, United States -... | ecosystem: Environmental > Terrestrial > Soil > Temperate forest >...
TTTAATCTATGCAAACTATTCTGTTACTACATGGGGCTATTGGAGCTTCTGACCAAATGGGACCTCTGGCAGCTGAACTCGCGAAAGCGAAGATGGAAGCGGCGATGATTACGATCTTTTTCATTTTGTTTGTTTTTGTTTGGTTGGTTTGTTATTTGTTTGTTTGATGATGCAAAGATGCTGCGCCAAACAAGACCCTGCAAACATTTTGAACCTCTTAACCCCCATTTTGCAAGCGGTTAACGAGCCATTAAGAAACAGCCATACCCAACCCAAAGGGAATACTTTAAAAATAAGCCTTATAATTAATTGATATAATGGATAAAGTGCAATATCAGAGGGCATTTCATGACATACAACCAACTTTAGGAATTAGTTATACTATAACTATTATCAAGTGTCCCCCGAATTAATTAACTTCGCATCGCTTTTCAAAAAAATTTCCGCATAATGACTTTTGATCTTGATCTTATCGAAAAATTGTATGCCGGGTTACCTGAAAAAGTGGCTTTTGGCCGCAGGATCTTAGGTAGACCATTAACCCTGGCAGAAAAAATCTTATATGCACACTCATATGAAACTCCTACACAGCCCTATAGCCGTGGTAAGGATTATGTGAACTTTTCGCCAGACCGTGTGGCGATGCAGGATGCTACCGCACAGATGGCATTATTGCAGTTCATGACATGTGGCCGTGATAAGGTAGCCGTACCAAGTACGGTGCATTGCGATCACCTGATACAGGCAAAAATTGGTGCAACAGAAGATCTGAGTACAGCTATAAGCACTAACAAGGAAGTATATGATTTCCTCGCTTCTATATCTAATAAATACGGTATCGGATTCTGGAAACCAGGCGCAGGTATCATTCACCAGGTAGTACTGGAGAATTATGCATTCCCGGGTGGTATGATGATAGGTACTGATAGCCACACTCCGAATGCCGGTGGTTTAGGTATGATAGCAATTGGTGTAGGTGGTGCAGACGCGGTAGATGTGATGGCAGGATTACCATGGGAGCTAAAAATGCCTAAACTGATAGGTGTGAAGCTGACAGGAAAAATGAATGGCTGGACATCAGCAAAAGATATTATCCTGAAAGTTGCTGGCATACTGACCGTAAAAGGTGGTACCGGTGCTATTGTGGAATATTTTGGAGAAGGTGCAGAATCATTAAGTTGTACAGGTAAGGGCACTATCTGCAACATGGGTGCGGAAATAGGTGCTACATGCAGCTTGTTTGAATATGACAATAAAATGGGTGACTACCTGCGTGCTACAGACCGTGCGGCAATTGCTGCACTGGCAGACGGCGTAAGGGAGTATCTGCGTGTTGACCCAGAAGTATATCAAAACCCTGAAGCATATTATGACCAACTAATAGAGATCAATTTGGATGAACTGGAACCATATGTAAATGGCCCGTTCACACCGGATCTTGCTACACCAATCAGCCAAATGGCAGCTGCTGTAAAAGAACATGGCTGGCCTGATGCTGTGGAAGTAGCCCTGATAGGTAGTTGTACCAACTCATCATACGAAGATATCTCCCGCTCTGCTTTTATAGCTAAAAATGCTATGGACAAAGGCCTGAAATCAAAAAGTGAATTCACCATCACACCTGGTTCTGAAATGGTACGTTTTACCATAGAACGCGATGGTATGTTGAAGACTTTCGATGAAATGGGTGGTATCGTGCTGGCCAATGCTTGCGGTCCATGTATTGGCCAATGGTCAAGACATATTGATGACCCAAAACGTAAGAATACAATAGTTACATCTTTCAACAGGAACTTTGCAAAACGTAATGATGGTCTTGCAAGCACACATGCTTTCGTAGCATCTCCTGAGATCGTTACTGCATTTGCTATTGCTGGTAAACTAAGCTTCAACCCTTTGAAAGATAAATTGATCAATGAAAAAGGTGAAGAAGTGATGCTGGATGAACCAAGAGGCTATGAACTACCTCCCAAAGGTTTTTCTGTAGATGATCCGGGATACCAGGCACCGGCTATTGATGGCAGCACTGTAAAAATTGCGGTTAGTCCGGAAAGTGACCGTTTGCAATTATTAGCACCATTTTCTGCTTGGGAAGGTACCGACCTGAAAGGTCTGAAATTGCTGATAAAAGCATTCGGCAAATGTACCACTGACCATATATCTATGGCAGGACCATGGTTGAAATTCCGTGGCCACCTGGATAATATATCTAACAACATGCTGATAGGCGCAATCAATGCCTTCAATATGGAGAGCAATAAAGTGAAGAATGAACTGACCGGCGAATATGACGAAGTACCTAAGGTACAACGCGATTACAAAGCGCATGGTTTGGGTAGCATAGTAATTGGCGATGAGAACTATGGTGAAGGTAGCAGCCGTGAACACGCAGCTATGGAACCACGCCATTTAGGTGTACGCGCTATAATAGTAAAAAGCTTCGCACGTATACACGAGACCAACCTGAAAAAGCAAGGTATGTTGGCGCTTACATTTGCTGACAAAGCTGATTATGATAAAGTGCAGGAAGATGATACAATAGATATCAACGGACTGATGAGCTTTACTCCGGGTGAACAGTTGACCATGGTATTAAACCATAAAGACGGTTCTACAGATGAGATAAAACTCAACCACACTTATAACCATCAACAAATTGAATGGTTCAAAGCAGGTGGTGCACTGAATGTGATCAGACAAGAGTTTGCAGCACAATAATTGCAATTTTATCATTCAAATAACATTTCAACTGCGCCTTAAAGGGCGCAGTTTTTGTATTTTTGGCTAAACAAGTAACCTATTGAAAGGCAGTTTGATAAATGATTGAATTTCATTAACTTTACTATCATCCTATGTACAACAGATTATCTGGCATAAAGAATTTTATTGAGTGGAAAGCGTTTGGCGTTTGTTCTGCCATAGGTGAACGGCTAGGCATTGCTACATCACGTATACGTCTTTGGTTCATTTATATTTCTTTTATGACGCTGGGCTCTCCACTTATTATCTATATGATACTCGCCTTCTGGATGAATGTGAAACGCTATATCCTGATGACCAGGAGAAATCCGCTAAGGTGGTTGTAATTTCTCTTACTTAATCTTCACTTCTTTCTGCAATTCCTTATCAATATAAAACTGTATGGTATTTACATCGGCTATTCGGGGTAAGGTGCCTATGAGTAAAGGGTAAGTAGTATAAGTGGTTGGATAATGTTTCCGGCTGATAGTAAAGAAGACCTCGATGATACTACCTACTTTAAAAGCGCGAACAAATTTGATATGTACATCACTATTTGGCGGGTAAAGCGCTAATGCAATCGGCAGCTCCTTTTTAAAATCTATGATATCGCTTTTCTCAGTATGGTATTTGGTTAGTCCGAATAATTTATTGAAATCTGCTTTCTTATTGAACACATAATAGTTCAGTCCATCCTCGAGAGGTATTTTAGGATCGATAAAGAATATAGTATCCGGCAGGGTCTTAATTTTGACATCATAAGGCTGGCCATACCCTTTTAATGTGCAAAAACTAAGTAATAATATAGATAGCAATCGAAACATACTTAAATATAGGTATTGAACCTGTCATACACAAATAACCGTGACCCGGAATTTGGAATTAGGGATTGGGTATTGGAGACACTGGAATTTGGATATTAATTTCTTAAATTTGCACCCTATTTTATTCATTCTCATTAAAAAAAGGAAGGTACACCATGCCAGTGCTACACAACCGGATCAACAATGAGGAGCTGAGACAGCTGATGTTGCAAGAGACAGAGCGTCGTATCACAGTATCCTTTTACAAGTATTTCCACATTACAGACCCGCAGGTTTTTCGTGATGAATTGTATAAGCAATTCTATGAGCTGAAGGTATTCGGCCGCATTTATGTAGCCCATGAGGGTATAAATGGTCAGGCAAGCGTGCCTGAAAGCAATTACCAAGCTTTTCGCGATGCACTTTATGCTGCAGACCCTGCCCTAAATGGTATTCGAATGAATATTGCTGTGGATGATGACGGGAAATCTTTCTGGGTACTGCGATTGAAAGTGCGCCCTAAAATAGTGGCTGATGGTATTGATGACCCCAATTTTGACCCTGGGAAAACCGGCGTATATCTAAAAGCTAAAGAATACAATGAACTGGCGGCTGCACCAGACACGATCATTGTGGATATGCGCAACCACTATGAATACGAAGTGGGTCATTTCGAAAAAGCGATAGAAGTACCTTCAGATACCTTCCGTGATCAATTGCCTATGGCCGTTGATATGCTGAAAGACAAAAAAGATCGAAACATTATTATGTACTGCACCGGTGGTATACGCTGCGAGAAAGCGAGCGCCTATATGCTGCATAATGGTTTCAAGAATGTTTTTCATATAGAAGGCGGTATCATAGAATATGCCCGAAAGGCTAAAGAAGAAAACCTGCCAATAAAATTCATCGGTAAGAACTTTGTGTTTGATGAACGCCTTGGAGAGCGTATAACTGAAGATGTTATAGCCCAATGTCATATTTGCGGCAAACCATGTGATACACATACTAATTGTAAGAACGATGGTTGCCACCTATTATTTATTCAATGTGAAGATTGCGCCGCAACTTATGAAGGTTGCTGCAGTAAAGAATGCCAGGAAGAAATGCACCTGCCCATAGATGAACAACGCGCCCACAGGGCAGGATTGGAGAATGGTCCTAAGATCTTTAATAAATCAAAGGATCATCCTTTGAGGAAACATAGGGATGAATGGAAAGCGGATCGTAACAGTGAACAACGTACAGTGAACAGAGAATAGTGAACAACGTACAATGAATAGTGAACAACTAATAATAGATTGTCATAGTTGTTATAAAATTGATAAAGCCTTAAATTGTCGGGGAATTATTGCTGAATTATGACAATTTTAATGTGACGGCTATGTAATTTGCAGTAAATAAAAGTGAGGAGGTTATAGTGATAACGGCAATAATCGTAGTATTCGTAGTATCCATCTTTCGTAAGAAGAAAAATCCCGGATTACAACCTATTAAGGCAATTGAAGTACATCCGGTTCGTTCCTAGAATTTGAGGTATGGAAAAAGCATAGTATAGTGTCTTATTAAAAACACTATACTATGGCTGATCTATCCAGTACTGAAAAAAGCAGCAGGAGAAAAAAGCATTCCTTCCGTATAGACCTGACCCCGATGGTAGACCTGGGGTTCCTGCTTATCAGTTTTTTCATGTACACTACTACCCTTGCAAAAAACAAAGTGATGGAAATAAACAAGCCATCGAACCAAACAACTAATCCAACCGTTTATCCAGAAGAAAGTACAATCACTTTAATTCCAATAAGAGCGCATGAAATAATTTATTACCCAGGCACGTTATATAAAACAGCGTGGAGACAAATTGGTTACAGTAGCAATAATTCTGTTCGCACTATCCTTATTGCGAAAGAGAATCAAATAAAAGGACTACCCGGTACATTCTCTGCACAAGCACATCAACTGCATGTAGTAATAAAACCTAACAGCGATTGCAGTTATAGTGATGTAGTGGCATTGCTGGATGAGATGCATATATTAGGTATACAGTATTATGCGTTGACAGATATTAGTGAGGATGAAAAAATAATGCTTACAAAAAACACTAAATAGCTTTTTATGGAAAATACGGCTACTTGTTTCTTTATTACAAACAATCACAACTATGGAATCAAAGAAAATATTGCAAGCCGACTATCTGGACATTGTATTTGACAACCGCAATAAAGCTTATGGCGGTTACCTGCTTCGTAAAGACTACGCACACAGAACAAGAAAAGCACTGGCATTTGTAGTGTTAACAACCACCTTACTCTTAGGTTATTTTTCCTGGCTTACACATAGATCACCTGCCGCAATAATAAATATGGCAACAACCAGAGTTGCAGAATTGACTGATATCAAAATACACGAGTTGCAAAAACAAATTATTCAACCACCTCCTCCCCCTGCACCACAAAAAATACAAACCAAAATTATTCCTACAAATACAACACTCGTTATTTCACCTAGCAATCAGGTACTACCAACAGAACATCCTGTTACAACACCTGTTGGAAATCCTCACATTGGTCCTTCATCACCCACTGGGGATATTCATAGTACAAGTACAACGCCTGCAACCAAAATAACTATAAGCATTACAACAACAAGTAAAATACAAGATTATGTAGAAATAATGCCTGCATTCCCCGGTGATATATACAAATACATAGGTGACCACATGAGATACCCGGATGAAGCTAAGCGCGTAGGGATGGAAGGGAAACTGTATGTTAAATTCGTTGTGAATGAAGATGGTTCTATATCTGATGCAAAAGTAGTGCGAGGTGAAAGTGGCTACGGTTTAGGAGACGAAGCAGTACGCGTAATAAGCGGTATGCCAAAATGGAAACCGGGGAGACAAAATAATATAGCCGTAAAGGTGTATTATACAATACCTATAGTGTTTGTTCTGCAATAGTATTTTAAATCACCCCTAAGCTGCAAGAACAGAATCACTCTTGCAGCTTATATGTTATATATCAGATATGACAAACATCATTTCTAATTTAAAGGTTACAAATTAGAGTTTCAGCGGTTTTTTCTTAGGTTTGCAGCCTAATTTTAATAATTCATGCCGCAATCTGTATTTGATCATATGCAACAGATGGGCCATGAGCAGGTAGTTTTCTGCCATGATCCACATTCCGGACTTAATGCTATCATAGCAATACATGACACTACATTAGGCCCTGCGCTTGGTGGTACGCGTCTTTGGAACTATAACAGTCATGAAGATGCCGTAGTAGATGCATTGAGGCTTAGCCGTGGTATGACCTATAAAGCTGCTATCAGCGGATTGAACCTAGGTGGTGGTAAAGCGGTGATCATTGGTGATGCGGCAAGCATTAAGAGTGAAGCACTGTGGCGCAGGTATGGTAAATTTGTTAATAACTTAAATGGCAAATACATAACAGCCGAGGACGTGAACACATCTGCCAAGGATATGGAATTCATATCAATGGAGACAGATTTCGTGACTGGTGTGCCTGAATATATGGGTGGTAGCGGTGATCCTTCTCCTTTTACAGCGTATGGTGTTTTCATTGGTATGAAAGCAGCTGCAAAAAAAGCATTTGGAAACGATAGTCTGGCAGGTAAACGTGTACTTGTACAGGGCGTAGGTCATGTAGGCCAATACCTGACAGGCCGACTGGTTGAAGAAGGTGCTAAAGTATATGTAAGCGATATTAGCCAGGAAAAACTGAAACAAACCACAGAAAAATACCACGGCGTAGAGGTAGTAGATAATGATAAGATTTGGGAACTGGATATTGATATCTATGCACCATGCGCATTAGGTGCTACTGTTAATACAGAGAGCATAAGTAAAATGAGATTCCCTGTAATTGCAGGTGCTGCTAACAATCAGCTTGCAGATGAAAATGTTCATGGCCCTATGCTGATAGCAAAAGGTATTCATTATGTACCTGACTTTTTGATAAATGCAGGTGGTTTGATAAATGTAGGTGCTGAACTGGATGGTTATAACCGCGAACGTGTAATGGGTAATGTAGAAAAGATCTACAGCCGTACGCTGGAAATATTTGACCTTGCAGAAAAAGAAAAAATGCACACCCAGGCTGCTGCAATGAAGCTGGCCGAAAAGCGCATTAAAGATATAGCAAGCGTAAAAACCAGATTATAATTTTCAGTAGAAAGTAGTTAGTAGAAAGTCGAAAGCTATTTTGTATAAAAGAAAAGAAGGCTGTTTCAAATGAAACAGCCTTCTTTATTTGTATTCCTATTTATGAACACTATTTTCATAATCAACAACCCCAGCTAAAATGTTCCGGCAAAAGCCATCGAGTTGAGCGTCATTTTTCATTATAATATCTTTCACATTATCAATATTGCCACATTCTACCAATACAGCAGGCATATTACTTTGATTTAGTACAAATAAATGTCTGTTTTTTATTTCAGGGTTTATGTAAATAGCATGTAACTGATTAATGATAGAAGATGACAAAGCAACACTTTCAGAATACTTGACATTTCTATCGTCAAATATTAACTCATATCCTGGGTTTGTATCCGCTGCATTGATATGAATAGACATGAATACATCAGCACCAGCTTTGTTGGCTATCTCAGCTCTACTGGTCAAAACCACATATTTATCATCAGGCCTTATCTGCATTGCTTCAATATTGTAATCAGGTGCAAGTGTTGCCAGTCTTTTAGTAATCTTTAAGGTTAAATCTTTTTCGTTGCTTCCATCTTTACCAACAGCTCCGTTATCTTGTCCGCCATGTCCGGCATCTAATGCAAGGACTATTTTCTTACCCAACCTATGAATATCTTTCTTAGCAAAAGAGAATAAGAATACAACGGCAGCTAATAATGGCAGTACCATCAGCCTGCGCATCAGCGCATAACTCGTTTTGTTTGTTTGGTTCAGCATAATTAATCTTCTTTTTATAGGTGAATAAAAAAATGGGTGAACTATGTCGGGGAAAATATTACCGTAATGCGATCGCAATAGCATCACAGCAAAACTTTCTGTATCTCTATTTTCAATTGCAGCTTCGTCTGCTATGAACTCATGTACCATGGAGAGTTCTTTCTGTATGAGCCAATAGAAAGGATTAACCCAGAGACCTACCAATACTATTTGAATAAAAAGCTTATCAAGTGTATGATGTTGTTTGATATGGACCAATTCGTGCACTAATATTTGTTGTCCAGCCGCACTATCTATGTCTATATCTTCTTTCCAAAACAGGAGGTTAAAAAAGGAGAATGGTGCTTTGCTAAGGTTTGTTTGAATCAAGGTATACCCTTCCCTATTAGTAATGACAGCCCTTGTCTTCATTTTATATACCCAGGCTATCCTTGCGACCAATACCACTAAAAAAGCAAAACATACAGTAGCATATATGAATTGAATGATATTGTATATACTGATCGAGGATGCTTGCTTTATGAATGTTTCCTTTTCCCCTTTATCTGAACTTATTACATTTAGCAGTTTGATTGCAGTAGTATTTGAAGCTGCATTAAAGCTATACCATTCAAAGTGTAGAAAAGGGACTATTAAGCTGACCAACACCGTTCCAAGTAAATAGAAACGGTTATATGTATGCAGGTTCTTGTTCCTTAGAAACAACCAATAGAAAATTAGTAATACTCCACTGGTAATTATTGATCTCGTTAAAAACTCCATGATAGCTGGCATATCAAATAATTTATTTTTTCTTTAATTGTTTTAAAAGCAATTCCAGGTCCTGAACTGATATTTTATTTTCATCGACCAAAAACGAAACGATATTATTGAAAGAGCCATCGAAATAACCTTTTGCTACGCCTGTTAGAGTTGCTTTTGAATAAGCTTCTTTAGTAACTGCAGAATGGTAACGATGTATTCTACCCAGGTTCTCGACACGAACAAATTCCTTTCCTACTAATATCTTTAAAATAGTTGCAACCGTATTCTTATGTGGTTGTGGTTCGGGCATTGCTTCTACAATTTCCATCAGCAAACCGCTACCCAGTTTCCAGAGCACCATCATTACCTGTTCTTCTGCTTTTGTTAGTGATGCCATACTAAAACTAAATATTTAGTTCAAAGGTTAAACTATTTTTTTAGTTTTACAAGTATTTCAGAAAAAATTTTTTGATAATAGTATAAAAACTATAAATGGGTAAATGGAGCACAAGGGAGTTTTGCGCATTATCTTTGCCACCAAAATAGATCATCCTCATGTTACATCTACCACACCAAACCAATTTTTACAAAGGCAAAGTAAGAGACGTTTATACTATTGCAGACAAGTACCTGGTAATGCTGGTTAGCGACCGTATATCGGCATTTGATGTTGTACTACCCCGCCCTATACCTTATAAAGGACAGGTATTAAACCAGATAGCCGCCCAATCATTGGAAGCAACAAAAGACATCGTTCCAAACTGGATGATGAATGCACCACTTCCTAATGTTACGATCGGGCATAAATGTGAGACCTACCCTGTTGAAATGGTGGTACGTGGTAATATTGCCGGTAGCGCATGGCGTGCTTACAAAGCTGGTAAACGTGTATTATGTGGTGTGCCATTGCCGGAAGGATTGAAAGAAAATGATTTCTTTCCTACTCCAATTATAACCCCAACTACCAAAGCACACGAAGGCCATGACGAAGAGATAAGCCGTGAAGAGATCATAAGCAGCGGACTTGTTTCTGAAAAAGAATACGAGCAATTGGAGAAATACACACTCGCTATATTTGAACGTGGCCGCCAGATAGCAGATAGCCTTGGATTGATACTGGTGGATACCAAATATGAATTTGGTAAAATTGGTGATATCATCTACCTGATAGACGAGATACATACCCCAGATTCTTCACGTTATTTCTATAAAGAAGGCTATGAAGAGCGTCAGAAAGCAGGTCAGCCACAGAAACAATTATCTAAAGAATTTGTGCGCGAATGGCTAATGGAAAATAGTTTTCAGGGACAGGAAGGACAACAAGTGCCTGAAATGACTGATGAAGTTGTAAAAGGTATCTCTGAGCGCTATATAGAATTATATGAAAAATTCACAGGCCACAAATTTGTGAAGGAAGATGTAAGTGAAGCAGATATGGTAAAACGTTTGAATGAGGAAATCGAGAAACTGGTAAAGTAAAATGGAAACAAAACACAGAGTAATACGCGCACCGCACGGCAACCAACTGAATTGTAAAAGCTGGGTCACAGAAGCAGCCTATAGAATGATACAGAATAACCTGGACCCTGAAGTTGCTGAACGTCCTGAAGACCTGGTTGTATATGGCGGTATTGGTAAAGCTGCCCGCAACTGGGAATGCTTTGATAAAATACTGGAATGCCTGCGCAACCTGGAGGAAGATGAGACCCTAATGGTACAATCAGGCAAGCCTGTTGGTGTGCTGCGCTCTCATAAAAATGCGCCTCGTGTTTTGATTGCCAATTCGAACCTTGTAGGCCGCTGGGCTACCTGGGAAGTGTTTCGTGAACTGGAAGCTAAGGGCTTGATGATGTATGGACAGATGACCGCCGGTAGCTGGATCTATATAGGTTCTCAAGGTATTGTTCAGGGCACTTACGAAACTTATTTATCGCTTGCTAACCAATATTATAATGGTTCACTAAAAGGAACTTTGAACGTAACAGCAGGTCTTGGTGGCATGGGTGGCGCTCAGCCACTTGCCATTACCATGAATGAAGGTGTTTGCCTTGCTGCAGAAATGGAAGAATGGCGTATCAAGAAACGTATAGAAACACGTTATCTTGATAAATGGACACATGATATAGATGAAGCTATAGCATGGTCGCTGGAAGCAAAAGCTAATGGAGAGAATATTTCAATAGGCGTTTGTTGCAATGTGGTTGACCTGTTGCAAAGATTAATAGATAAAAATATTACCCCTGATACACTTACTGATCAAACATCAGCACATGATGAATTGATTGGTTATTTCCCGGAAGGGTTGAGTGTAGCAGAAGCTAATGTATTACGCACTGCCAATCCTGATGAATACATCAAACGTTCGTTAGACACTATGGCACGCCACGTAACCCAGATGCTGGATTTACAAAAACGTGGTGCCGTTACTTTCGACTATGGTAATAACCTGCGCGGACAAGCACATGATAAACGAGGCGTAAAAAATGCCTTTGATTTTCCGGGTTTTGTACCTGCATTTATCCGTCCATTGTTTTGCGAGGGTAAAGGCCCATTCCGTTGGGTAGCCTTAAGCGGTGATCCTGAAGATATTTATACTACCGATAAAGCCTTGATGGAACTATTCCCTGATAACAAAGGCTTGCACCGTTGGTTGCACATGGCCAAGGAGCGTATTGCATTCCAGGGACTACCTGCACGTATATGCTGGCTGGGTATGGGAGAGCGTGAAAAAGCAGGATTGCTATTTAATGAACTTGTAAGAACAGGCAAAGTAAAAGCACCGATCGTTATAGGTCGCGACCATTTGGATACGGGTTCTGTAGCATCACCTAACCGTGAAACAGAAGCAATGAAGGATGGTAGTGATGCCATAGCTGACTGGCCTATTCTAAATGCTTTGATAAACACTGCAGGAGGCGCCAGTTGGGTATCCTACCATCATGGTGGTGGTGTAGGTATGGGTTATTCCTTACATGCAGGCATGGTAATAGTTGCAGATGGAACACAGGATGCTGAAGAACGCCTTCGCCGTGTACTCTTCAATGATCCGGCAATGGGTGTTATCAGACATGCTGATGCAGGGTATGAAATTGCAAAAGAAACATCAAGAAAATTTGGTCTTGATCTGTGACAATTTCCTGATTTAAGAAATTCTTAACCCCAGTTGAACAAGGAATTTCAATAGGTTCGTAAAGTTTTCATACTTTAGTTTCATTATGTCATACAGGATAGGACAAGGAATAGATTTTCATCAAATGGCTGAAGGCCGTGAGTTATGGTTAGGTGGCGTATTGATACCACATCATAAAGGTTGTGTAGGTCATTCGGATGCTGATGTATTGCTCCATGCCATTTGCGATGCAATGCTTGGGGCTTTGAGCCTGGGTGATATTGGTCAACATTTTCCTGATACCGATGCAACCTACAAAGGCATAGACAGTAAAGTATTACTGGCCAGATGCTATGGCTTGGTACGCGAAAAAGGATACTGGCTGGTGAACATTGATAGCACCCTACTCTTACAAGCGCCAAAGATCCGTCCTTATGTGGAGCAAATGCAGAATGCAATTGCCCATATTGTGCATATGTCAAAAGACGATATTTCTATAAAAGCGACCACTACAGAACAGCTTAGTTTTATTGGCCGCGAAGAAGGAGTGGTTGCGACTGCTAATGTTTTGTTACAACGATATTAATCTGCTTAAAATTTCAATTCATACCATGTGTACAACATGCTATATTCCTTAACTTTGGAATATGCGTACACTCAGCCTATTCCTCATTGTTCTATTTAGTCTTAGCTTTATTTCCTGCCATAAAGATGCTCCGAACAGTAATGGCCTTGGCATCATGAGTGCCAATATCAACGGCACCTCCTGGTCTTCAACCTGGTATGCAACAAGTGGCGGTGCTACTGTATCATCATCTGGCCTGTCTTTAAATGCAAGTCTTAGCAGTTCTTATATTAGTATGCAGATCATAACTTATACCGGGCCCGGTGTATATAATTTAGGCGGTGTAAATGGTGCGTTGTTTGGTGATGGCAGTGGAACTGAATATCATGCTACAAGTGGGTCTGTATCTGTTTCTGCAGATAATGGGTATTATGTATCCGGCACATTTAATTTTTCAGGGATTGGCACAAATGGTTTCCCATTTAATATCTCTTATGGGCAGTTCAATTTGCAAAAATAAAATAGAACTATTTTCTTTACAGCATGTCCATAAAAAACCTGTTACTCATTTTCACTATTAGTCTTGGTATCTTATCCTGTTCAAAATCTCCAGACACACAATCTACAGCGATGAGTGCGGATATTAATGGTGTGCATTGGAATGCACCAGCAGGGTATGGGCAATATGTTGGGCCTATATCTGTTATGCTACAGGGTGTTTCAAACGGAGCTACGATCAGTCTGACAATGAATCCATATAACGGAGCTACTTATTACGCATTCGGAGGGGCCAATACAGCAGTATACAAAGATAATGCAGGCAATACCTATACTGCCACATCGGGGAGTATGGATATCAGCTCAACTTCCAGTGGTAAACTTGTTGGAACCTTCTCATTTACAGCGAGCAACTCTACTCAAACAATCAAAGTAACAAATGGCAATTTCAGCATTGTATTTTGAGAAATAAATAGTCCCACGACCATGCGGGACTATGAACCTTCGTTATCCTCTAAGCCAACCCCCTCTTAATATTACTTCCAATTCTCTGTCCTCCATCAATTGTTTCTTCAATCATGTTCAATAATCTTTGACGTACATCATCGTTCAGACCATCAACTTCATTACCTAGTATTTTTTTCAGTTCAGCAACTTCTGCATTTGTATTACCTAACATTTTATCAAATTTCTTTTTAAAACGCTCTGCATGATCCACAATATCATGCCTCATGTCTTCACCTTTTTTAGGGGCGAGTAGCAAACCAATGGTTATGCCTACTATTGTTCCTGCAATAAATCTCGAGATTGTCATGACTATTAAATTTTATGATTTATGAAATGTTAATTGATGATCTATATTTATAAAAACAAATAATACAAACGTGCTATATTCAATTTGAAATGAAGTACTAATAGTCTTGCAGTAAACATCATGAAGAAATATTCAACATCCTTTATTGGGGTGAGATGTCCCATAGCAAAACATTTAAAATATTCTCATTCTCTATCTAACCATCTTGTGTAAAAACTATGCCGCCAATATGATCTAAAAAACAGAAAAATATTATGCTCATGTAAATTTTATCAACCAATTATATTAGGTTTTCAATTTTTATATTATATTATTGAATTAATTATAAACTGTTAACAGATTAGATTATATTTAATGGAGGGATAATTAAACTCATTGCATTTATGGATAATAAAGAAAAATACATCGCTTTAGTTACAGGTAGTACTGGTGGATTAGGTACAGCTATTTGCAAAGGTTTGGCAAATGATGGATTTCACGTCATTGCTAATTATCATAGCCAAGGGAAAGCTGATGCCTGGAAAGAAAAAATGAATGCTGAAGGATATGATTTTGATATGTACCAGTGCGATGTGAGTGATTATGATGCTGTTGGTGCGATGATAGCGAGTGTAGAAGCTACATTTGGCCCTATAGATGTATTGGTGAATAATGCAGGCATTACTAGGGATGGGGCTTTCAGAAAGATGACAAAAGAGAATTGGGATATAGTAATGAGGACAAATCTCTACAGTGTGTTCAACTGTAGTCGCCACGTCATTAATCAGATGATGGACAGAAACTATGGCCGCATCATTAATATTTCTTCAGTGAATGGACAACGTGGACAGTTTGGTCAAGCCAACTATTCTGCAGCTAAAGCGGGTATGCATGGTTTTACAAAAACTTTAGCCATGGAGGTTGCACGAAAAGGCATTACAGTAAATACCATATCTCCCGGTTATATTGCTACAGACATGGTTATGGCGGTGGCAGAAGAGATCAGAAACAAGATCGTAGCAGAAATACCTATAGGCCGCCTTGGAGGTACAGAAGAGATAGCTCACCTAGTATCGTTCCTGGCCTCTAAACAAGCCAGTTTCATAACAGGAGCTAACTATGCCATAAATGGTGGGCAACATGTGTATTAAAAAAGGACAAAGGGTGGAATTTTCACATTTATACCCTTCTTTTTCCGTACCTTCGCGCCTCGATTTCGAGTATGCAAAACATAAGGAATTTCTGTATAATAGCCCATATTGACCACGGCAAGAGCACATTAGCTGACCGTTTATTGGAGTTTACCAAAACCATCTCAGCCCGTGATATGCAGGCGCAGGTATTGGATGATATGGACCTGGAACGTGAAAAAGGTATCACGATCAAGAGTCATGCTATCCAGATGGACTATGAATACAAAGGCCAGAAATACACACTTAACCTTATAGATACTCCCGGCCATGTCGATTTTTCTTATGAAGTTTCCCGTGCATTGGCTGCTTGTGAAGGGGCCTTATTACTTGTAGATGCATCACAAGGTATCCAGGCGCAAACTATATCTAATCTTTATCTTGCTTTAGATAACGATCTTGAGATCATCCCTGTTATCAATAAGATAGATATGGATGGTGCCATGATACCAGAAGTAACTGACCAGATAGTAGACCTAATAGGTTGTAAACCAGAAGAGATCATACTTGCGAGCGGTAAATCAGGTATTGGTATAGAGGATATCATGTCTGCCATTATAGAGCGCATACCTGCCCCTAAAGGCAACCCAGATGCTCCTTTGCAAGCGGTAATATTTGACAGTGTATTCAATTCATTCCGAGGCATTATTGCCTACTTCCGCGTTTTTAATGGTACGCTAAAAAAGAACGATAAAATTAAATTCATACATACAGATGCAGAATATGGTGCTGATGAAGTAGGCATCATGAAACTGGCGTTGACACCTAAACAGGAAGTAAGAGCTGGTGATGTGGGTTATATCATCACAGGTATCAAAAATGCCAAGGATGTAAAAGTGGGTGATACCATTACCTCTGTTGCCAATCCTACCCAGGAAATCGTAAAAGGTTTCCAGGAAGTAAAGCCGATGGTATTTGCGGGTATCTTCCCTGTTGAAACAGATGATTTCGAAGACCTACGTGATTGCATGGAGAAGTTACAATTAAATGATGCTTCTCTTACTTTTGAGCCGGAAACATCTCAGGCCCTTGGCTTTGGTTTTCGTTGTGGTTTCCTTGGCATGCTCCATATGGAGATCATACAGGAAAGGCTGGAACGTGAGTTCAACCAAACGGTTATTACAACTGTACCAAACGTTAGTTTCAAAGCCTACCTTACAAGAGATAAAGACAAAGCGATCATAGTAAACAACCCAAGTGAAATGCCTGATCCAAGTAGGCTGGAAAGGGTTGAAGAACCTTTTATACGCGCCCAGATCATTTCCCTACCTGATTATATCGGCAATATTATGAGTCTTTGTCTTGGTAAACGTGGGCTGCTTATTAACCAACATTATCTAACACCTACACGGGTTGAGTTGATATTTGAAATGCCGTTAACTGAGATCGTTTTCGATTTCTATGATAAGCTTAAATCATGTACACGCGGTTATGCATCATTTGATTATAATCCACTTGACTACCGCGATAGTGATATAGCCAAGATGGATATTTTGTTGAATGGCGACTCTGTGGATGCATTAAGTGCACTTATACATCGCAGTCGTGCCCAGGATTTTGGTCGCAAATTGTGCTCTAAATTAAAAGACCTTTTACCTAAGCAACAATTCGTAATTGCTATACAAGCAGCTATAGGCGCTAAAATAGTAGCCCGCGAAACTATATCAGCAATGCGTAAAGACGTTACCGCCAAATGTTATGGTGGCGATATCTCGCGTAAACGTAAGCTACTCGAAAAACAGAAAGAGGGTAAAAAACGTATGCGCCAGATAGGCAGTGTCGATGTTCCTCAGGAGGCTTTCCTTGCCGTTTTGAAGTTAGATGATTGATCTAAATAGTAACCTATTAAGGCTGAGTATATAGATAAACTAAACAAGCCTGGCACACTACCAACAGGAAAAATGGAATAAAAACAGGGCAAATGCTGACAGAAGGTGCATGCTATTCTTGCTTTGAGTTAGGACTGGCATTCACACTCCCGAGGTATTTGTGATTATTGTTGTAGTTTACTTACCACTAAAGACATAAGTGAAGTCAATATAAGAATGATCCCTACCATATATATACCTAACGAAAAAACATGCCAAATATGATTTTTTGCTTGCAAAATCTTGTGAAAATTTAATTTGAATTATATTTAAGGGCATTTTATAGTCATATTATGAAGAACCTTCTTTTACTACTTCTTAGTTTATCCTTTTTTGGCAATTCTTTTGCGGCTAACAGCCCTATAGTTGGCGAATGGCATATTCAGCATATCTATAATGGTAAGGTAAAAATGTATGACAGGAACGACCCAAAATGTATTATTCGTTTTGGTTTAAAGACCTTAAAAACTGCGAAACCAAATTATACCAGCGCAGATAGTTTAAGGGCCGCCCAAGCGTATAGCAATGCACAGACTTTTATTGGTAAAGCTTATATGAAATTCTCTGCCGATGGTAAATTTATAGGCTACCAACCTGAAGCAGACAACCCTGACAAACCGTTGGACAATGGTACATATACTTATAATGCACAAACCGGGGTTGTATCAATCCAAACCGGCATAAAAACCGGACCTGAGCATATTTCTATTAAAGGCAAGACCATGTTTGTAGACATAGAAGACCAGGGTGAGCATATTCATATCGAGTATCTGAAGTTTAAATAAGGCTGTGCCATTAATACTATAGCCTTCTAGTTTGTTTTTTTAATACGGAAATTATCAAAAATATATACTACACCGATAAGTGTTATAAACACATTCCAATAGGTATATCTAAAGTCTCTGTCGCTCTGATATACTGGGAATTGACCAATGATATATAAGACTCCAGACAAGCACATAATTGTCAAAACTTTTAGTGCATGGTCTGCATTGTTTCTTCTATATAAAATGAAGAAGAACAGACATTGTACAAAGTTCAGGCACAACCATAGCCAGGGATCATAAAATGGGGTACGGTCAAGATAACGGTACAAATTCAGGAATCTTCTTACGATGACATTATCGATAGACCTTGTATGAAATGGGTTATTAGGATCTGTCCACACTCCCAGGTTGTAATAAAATTTATAATGTTTATTTATCTTCAGATAATACAGAAAGCCCTGGTATCTATTCTCCATATATACTATGGGATGCTGCATGATTGCTTTTTCCCAATAATAGTGCACACAATTATTTAATAGAGAATCTGGCCTTGGGAATACAGAGTTTTCTCCAGGCCCAGGCCAGTATATATCATCTATTGATGCAGGGCAATAAGCTGCCATCAGTTTATTCCTATCAAAATACTTGTATGATGTAATGTTTATTGGTATATAGTTTTGCCCGGTTTTTTTAGAGATACCTACGATATCGAGTAGCTGTAGTTTGTACTGGGGATATGTTTTATTGGCATGTAGTACTTTGTATGTGAAGTAAAAATACCCAAAGAACAAAAGGCCAATAACAACAGAAGCAAAGATGATCTTTTTCCAGGTACTTGTTTTAAAAACATACACCTCTGCGTACATGTATATCAAAGGCAGAAAGGCTAAAACATTATTGGGTCTCAATAAATACCCATAGGCCAAAAAGAAAAAGCAAACAATAGCTATCAGCCATTTCCATTTGTTCTTTGGTTCATTAGTACTAATGACCATAAACATAACACCAATCCCCCATGACATAAAGAACTCGGCATCCTTCATTATATATTGCGGAACGCTTAGCATGATTACCGCAAAAGGCAATCCTATTACAAATGCAAGATTGGTTTTAAAAACCCTTACCAATACCAATTCCCAAAAGAACCAGTAAATGAGCATCTGGATTATATAAATTGAATAATACTTGTGAGTACAAAACAAAAGCAAATGCCACAGGTAAGGCATGAATATACTATGCCAATCCTCGTATTTATTGGCATTAGCTGCGGCATACATATCCCATGTATCAACACTATATGACCCGGGAAAAAAGACCAGAATTGAACCCAGCAGTAAAATAAAGAGGATGATACGCTTATACTTATCAGATATAGGTCCTTGCATAGAGGAATATGATTTGCCCTATAAAAATAGAACTTATACTATTAATACCTAACAGTAGCTTCTTAGCTGTTCCACCTAAAGATCATTCTTTCAATAACGTGTGTATATCTTGCTTCAATCTTTCTATATCAAGATCAAGCGTACCATTATACACACCTCTCAAATGTCCATCCTTATCTATCAGTAAAAAATGTTCGGTGTGTAAAAATTCAGTTGAATCCTTATTAAAACCAATATTCTCTTCCGCAAAATAAGATCTTCTCGCCAGCTCATATATCTGCGATTTATTACCTGTCACAAGGTGCCACTGTCTCTCATCAATATGCATCCTTTCAGCATAAGTTTGCAGCCTCTTAACAGAATCAATTTCAGGAGTTACTGAATGGGATATAAATTTTATGTTCTCATCTTTTTTAAAACTATCAGTCAGCCTTTTCATATTCCGCATCATTTTGGGACATATGCTTGGGCAACTTGTAAAAAAGAAATTAGCTATATACACTTTGGCTTTAAAGCTTTCATTATTTACAACTTTCCCATCTTGATCAGTAAAGCTAAAATCTGCTATGCGATGCAGTGTATCTGTTCCCATTCCTTCTTCTGTCCATAATGGCGTGAAGTCAGCCGTATTATAATAAGGCAAATGAGGTTGCTTGCTATTGCAAGCTATAATGCTACTTAATAGCAAAGCCAGAACCCCAAACCGATACGCAGCTTTTAACACCTGTAAGTCCATACTTCCTGCCTTTTATTGATTGATAATTTGCCATAAGTTTACCATTGGTATAATACATACGCTCCATACCTTCTTCCTGACCATGCACATAATTGCAATCCCTCACCAATTGTCCGTTCTCAAACCACTCTTTCGCATTTCCTTCATAATGGTCGTTTTTCATCTGATAGAGGAATTTTCTCCGACCCGAAACATACCATCCACGATGCGTTCCGTATTTTTCACCTGCATGATATTGCCTTTCCTCAGCCAATTGTTTATCTGGATACCATCTTTTCAATACACCTTCCAACTTCCCATTCTCAAAAGGCATTATAAAAGCGGTATCATTATTTGGATACAACCTATATGCAACACCGGAAAACTTCTCATTATTCAAGTAACTAACACCATTTCTCTCTATCATGTTCAACCTACCCATATCTGCATATACAGGTCTATTTTTATGAGATTGTATGCAACTAGCCAAGAGTAATGTAGCGACTATCATTAAACGTGAAATGTGGTATGGAGAATTCATGTTGCTATTATTGAGAAACTGTACCGGGTGTACCATAAAAACCACTTCCATTAATATAAGGTGCATCTGCTGTTGTGTGATAATGGTAGATACCGTTTGGATAGTCGGCGGTGACTCCAAAATGTCCATGATAACTATCAAGATCAGTGCTTGTAAGTGTTTTCCCGTTTTCCATAGGGCCATATACCGGGAATCCATCCAATAGAAAACCTACAAGTGCACTTTCACCATTCTTTGCTGTCAGGTAATAAGGTTCTTCGTGGTAATGGTACTGACCTGTTTGTTGTGGATGGCCTCCGTATTGGTCAAAGCTCACGATCTCTGTTGTCAATACTGCACGGCCTGCTGCATATTGGTCAAAGAAGGGCACACCATTCAAGGCAATACCCATAGGCCCTAAAGGTGTTTGTGCATGACTTGTTGCTTCTGCTGGATTCAATGGGATCCGGAAAGTTATAGTTTGTGTTTCAATCACATTAGGGTTAGCTGCAAAACTACTGGTGCCATTATAGGCTTCATACATCGTACTTTCCCATTGTGTACCCTTGTAATAAGGGCTCTTATGGTCGGGTAGATCTTTCGTTACTATTACAATGTAGCTTCCGTCAATATACATGCTAGATACACCATATATTTTCTTGTAAACGGCAGGTATGGTGTCTGTAGTGGCAGTTGTGGTTGAATTACTTGTCTTTTTGCAAGATACATTTGCAGCTATCATTATTACGGCTAGTAAGGGGATCAGATAATTCTTCATAAATTTTGTTTTAGAAGGTTCTGTATATTAAGACGACGAGCTGAGCATTTTCCTTCTATCTCTTCAAAAAAAAAATTATAAAAAATGAATAGACAAAAAATGAAATCTATATACAGGAAAGAAAATAGAAAAAACCTAACCAGGAATTGATGCATTTAGCCGAGACCAATCCACATCAATAACAACAAACAATTTGCACTCCTACTCTCTCCTATTTGGCGGTGGCCCACCCATTTGCCTCAATAGGTCTTTTATAAGACCATTGAATGCCATTTTTTGATCTGGCCTAAGTATAGCGCGCAATTGTGCAAAATGATCAAAGGTCACGTGTTCTTTTTCAGTCTCAAGACTTTGTATTTGTTGTATGAGTGCATTGCTTTTTTCCGTATCCACTTGGTCAGCTTTCAGCAGGTCAAACAATTCATCATGTAGTTTCCTTGAGTCATGCTGAATATCCATCATTTTCGAATGATGTGCTTCGCGCATTACATCAAACTGTTTTTGCTGTTGTTCATCTAAATGTAACCGTTCTATAATAAGCTGTGCCGGGTTACCAACCCCATCGGGCGGCATAGGTAGTCTGCCTTCATACCTTGCCTGCCAGATAAATACGAGTATCCCAAAATTCAGTAGCAACAAAGCCAGTATGACTATCCTATAAAAAAATTCTTTTCTCATAAAACGTCAGTTATGTTGTCATTGGTTAAACCATAATATTTTGCAACACTCCTCATAGCGTCATTGTTAGCCTGCTTTGGTTTGTTGGTCAGAAAAATAATATTGGCAGCAATTAGTACTAACAAAGATGCTGCAACAGTTGAAACAGTTCGTAAGGGTATTACCCTAGCCTTCATAACGGGAGTCTCCTCCTGTTTAATACGGCTCTCAATCTTATCAAAAGCAAAATCACCGGGTTCAGCCGTTTGAAGGCCATCCAAGCTGTTCATCACACTGTCTATCCATTGGTTTTTATCTTGTTGTTCCATTTTGCTCTGTTTTAGACGTTATTATTTATTCTTTCCTTCGGTTTTGTCGTAAAAATCTGAAAGCAATTTCCTAAGACTGCCTTTAGCCCTTTGCAGCAGTGACTCTACCGCCTTTTCTCCAATATTTATTATTTCCGCTATTTCTTTTTGCGAGAGGCCCTCAACATGCTTTAAAATAAATGCCATTCTTTGATTTTCGGGCAGTTGATTGATGGCCTTAAAGAGCACCGCTGATTTCTCTTTATTCTCCAATAAAACCCCGGGATGATTGAAATTTGGCTGGTCGAATTGTATGGCCCCTGTATCCTTGCTAAACAAACTGGAGATGAATGCAAACCTTTTCTGACGCTTGTTATACCGTATCCTGTCGAGGCATTTGTTAACAGCTATCCGGTATATCCAGGTGTTTACTGAAGCCTTCGCATTGAATTCAGTCACTGATCGGTATACCTCAACAAAAACATCCTGCATTGCTTCCTCCGCATCACTTTCCACCTGTAAATAGGCTAAACAGGTATTGTATATTTTCTTACTAAATACCCCATACAGCTCTCTCAAAGCGTCATCATCACCTGAGGCTAATTGCTGTATCAATTGTTCGGGGGTCATTATTATTTTGTGACGTAAAATATAAAAAAATCTAAACCTACCTCTCAAACACCAACAAACTATGCTGACTCGCTGTGTGCAAGTCGCGCCAAACTCTGTTGATTTCTGTATTAGGATTGGCAGAGCGTAAACCACAATAGGGGTAAATCCTGTCCACACCCCGAACAGCTTGTTGTGCAACTTCCCTTGCAGTTTTGCTTACATCATTTAATACACTTTTTTCAATAGCACCTTTAGCTTCACATTGCGACCATGATTGGCCTAAAGCATGGTACATTTTATCACGGCTATCATTTATTTGACCTGTCACCTCAGCTATCACAATCCTAAATATCTCTGCATTAGCATCAGAGAGTTCACCACCTTCCTTTTTCTGAACTAAAACCTTATTTGCTTTTTCAATAAAATGCAAACCCATACCAAGAATATTAGCAGCAAGTGTTACCTCTGCCAGTTGTAAAAAAGGATAACGATACAAAGCAGTTTGAATGACAGCAGCTGTACCATCGATCCTAAAGCTTCTTTCATTAGGAACAAACAGTTTCTTCACCTGGTAGGTATAACTGGCGGTCGCGATCATACCTATACTACTCCATTCAAGCAACAGTGTTACTTCTCTTTTCAAAAAGGCAAAAGCAAGGATCTTTTTTGTTCCATCAGGATTATATACAGGGATACTATTTTCTATAATGATACAATTGGCAGTAAATGCTGTGGCATCAGATGCACCACTTGCATATTGCCATCTGCCATTCACAACAAAACCATCTCCGGTTATTTCTGCTGTACCAGTTGGGGCACCGCTACCTGCCAGACACACTTTCTCACCTTCAAATATTTGTTTGGCAAATGATGGTTCCATAAATCCACCAAACCACCCTGCACCCGCACACAGGGTCATAACCCAACCCGTACTGCCATCTGCTTTAGCGATTTTTTCTTCTAACATTACCACCTCAGGTAATGACAACTCCAACCCTCCATACACACTGGGAATCAATGCCTTAAACGAATTTTCTTTATACAAAACTTCAAGCTGTTCTGCACATAGCTTTTTATCCATTTCAGCCTGTGCTGCATATAAACTGAGTATTTCCAATTGGCTGGTTGTCATGGTGTAAAATTAGAATTAGTTCTCTATAGCTGCTAATGCATCTATATGTTTTCTTCTTACGGATTCTCCAATAGGCGTTGGCACGCCATCATCATCTATTCGTACAAAAGTGATATTGGTAGTACAGACAACAGTTTCCTCACCGCTATATACATTGAATTTTCTAGCTTCGATCTTCAGATCAATAGAGGTATTACCTAAATGGGCAACATCGCCATATAGTCTTAAGTGGTTGCCGACCTTTAATGGTTTTTTAAATATTAGTTCCCCGACTCTAAGGGTTACCATATTTGGGGTATTGCAGTACTCTGTTGCATAGGCCGCAGCAGCCTCATCTATCCATGACATAAGCAAACCGCCAAATACATTGCCATGTATGCCTATGTCTTTGCCCATGCAGATCTTCTTGTTGATAAGTTTCATCATTTCACTTTATTTTTTAAATTGGTCATAAAAAAAGCCCTTCGATATCTCGAAGGGCTGCTTATTGAATATGTTTGGCCAATGTTCAATAACTGGTGTACCCTTCGCAATGGTGCGAATGTTTCCAACACTTATTAAACTTAGACATTTTGTTCATGTTGCAATATTAAGAAGCTTTAGGAATTAGAAAAAATCTTTTTTCTATAAGCCAATAAGCGATGTTATTTACTAATTGCAAGTTTTGATCTCAAGAATTTAACAGCAATATCTTGCGCTTGTGATGCATATACAGCATTGTATTTAGGATTGCTTGGATTTGCAAATGCGTGTACTGCATCGTACTGAAAGAAATTGAATTTATGACCGGTAGCAACCACCATGTTACCAAACAACTCAACATTCTCTTTGGATATGAATTTGTCTTGCGCTCCCCAGACATACATAACGTCCGTCTTTAAAGGACTTATTTGTTGTTCATCCCTTGGAGGGAAACCATAATACATCACACAGCCATATGCCCTATTACCCGCATCAATTGAAGCTGTGAATGACCAACTACCACCCATACACCAACCAAGTGTAGCAATCATTTTATCATTGCCTATCAGGCTCAAAACGCCTTTTACAATATCCTCGCCTCTTTTCTGGTCAAGCCCAACAGCAAGCTCACTGGCTTTTTTAGGATCATCAGTTACCTTACCATCATAAAGGTCTACTGCATATACATCTACATTGCCCAATAGCCCCTGCCAGCGAACTGCTTCACGTTTGATGTAGTCATTTAGTCCCCACCATTCATGAAATATCACCAACACTTTAGTTGTTGGCTTCTCTGAAGGCACATAATAGGCATGCCCTTTTTTACTATCCGGTGTATTGAACTCTACCATAGAACCTTTGTCTGAAGAGAAATTAAATGGTAGCGGCGGCTCATGAGATTCTTTAAAGGCCGTATTCAAAGCCCATTCCTTCATACCTTTAGGTTTGGCACAGCAGCTTTGTGCTTGCGTTTGTGAAACGACAGATAGGAATAGCACACTCAGTAAAACAATTCTTTTCATATTTAAATGCTTTGAGGAAATGAAGTTACGATAGAAGCGCAAAAATCACACTCAATCTCGTTAAGTATTTTCCTAAATAATTAAGGTAGCCCGAAAGCTACCTTAAAATATTATTCTATAAATAGTGAAAAACGAACAACTAATTCCAAGTTTCCTATTCCTAATTCCCCTAAACTATAAATGTATTGCTTCACCAAGAGCTACTTCAATAGCATCTTTCACACTTTCGCTCATGGTTGGGTGCGGATGAATACTGTCAAGGACTTCTGTCCATGTAGTTTCCAGTTTACGGCCTAATACTGTTTCTACAATTATTTCTGTCACATTAGCACCGATCATGTGTGTACCCAGCCATTCGCCATATTTGGCATCAAATACCACTTTCACAAAACCTTCCATAGCACCTGCAGCACTTGCTTTACCAGATGCAGAGAATGGGAATTTACCCACTTTCACTTCATAGCCAGCTTCTTTAGCTTGTTTTTCAGTAAGACCTACTGATGCTATCTCTGGTGCACAATAAGTACATCCAGGTACATTACCATAATCCAAAGGCTCCGGCATGTGTTTGTACTTACCATCTCTATTAGCAAATGCTTCCACACAGATAATTGCACCTTTTGATGCTACGTGCGCCAGCGCTTGTCCAGGGGTAATATCACCAATGGCATAGATACCATCAATGTTTGTTTTGTAATATTTATCAACTGTTACCTTGCCTTTGTCGGTCTTAACACCGGCAGTTTCAAGGCCTATATTCTCAATATTAGCACTAATACCTACAGCACTCAAAACCACATCAGCTTCCAATGTAATAATACCATCAGCAGTTTTAATGGTTGCTTTTGCACCATTACCACTCTTTTCTACTTTCTCAACACTGGCATTGGTCATAATGTCTATGCCCTTCTTCTTGTATATTTTCTCCAGTTCTTTTGAGATATCCTCATCTTCAACAGGTACAATACGTGGCATGAACTCAACAATTGTAACCTTAGTACCCATACTGTTATAGAAATAAGCAAATTCGACACCAATTGCTCCACTACCAACAACGATCATACTTTTAGGCTGCTGAGGCAGGTTCATTGCTTCGCGATATCCTATGATTGTCTGACCATCGATTGGCAGGTTAGGCAACTGACGTGCACGGGCACCTGTAGCCAGTATAGTATGTTTGGCTGTATGAACAGTTACTTTACCATCTGCGCCAATTACTTCTACTTCTTTTTTAGCGTTCAGTTTACCCATACCCATGATCACTTCGATCTTGTTCTTGCGCATCAGGAACTGTACCCCTTTACTCATTTTATCGGCTACACCACGGCTACGTTTTACCACAGCACCAAAATCAGCTTTTGACTCACCTACGGTTATACCATAGTCTTTAGAATGGTTAATATAATCCATAACCTGAGCACTCTTCAATAAAGCTTTGGTAGGGATACAACCCCAGTTAAGACAGATACCACCCAGGCTTTCGCGCTCAACAATACCAACTTTATATCCTAATTGTGAGGCACGGATAGCCGCAACATAGCCACCAGGGCCACTTCCTATTACTATTACATCATATGATGCCATAATGAAAATTCGATTTAATGAATGACTGAAAACGGGAACAAAAGTAGAGAATTAATGGTAATAAATATAGTGTGGGCTTATCAGATATTGTTTATATATAATTAATAGGGGCAATCATGCATAAAAAGGCCAAAATTTTGTGATCATCTATATTGAAATCGACTATGATTTAATGCTATATTTTGCTAACATAACAAACATTCCACACAAATAATTTGTTGTAAAAATAGTTTTCAATACTATTTAATAAAAAGATAAATGATGTATAATTAAGCTATTACTCTTGATTGATTTTATGATAAAGTTTGAATTTGCAATTTGGAAATAAAATTCTATTTTGTTTTGTTGTTCGCCTTTTTACACTTAGACTATACCTCGAATTAATGAAAGTATTTTTCAAAGAAACCTGGCTCTCTCTTATTGGCAATGAGGATGAGTTTACAATGGAAAACCGGGCTTTTAATGCCATTAGCATCATTACCTTAATTTTTCTACTGATAATACTACCCTTGAATATAATCATGCGGTTGCATGTGGTATCCATAACTATATTGGTACTGATAGGCATACAATGTGTTTTATATTATTTTTCCAGGTTCAATAAACAGTATCATAAAAGTATGATATTATATGCTTTTATTAGTTACGTAACATTAGTTGTTCTCTACATTTATAATTCAGGCATTAACGGACCAATGCTATTTGGCTTTTTCATAACATTCCAATTACTTGTTGCATTCACTCATGAGAAACGCCATCCTTTATGGATCATATTACATATACTAACAGGGGTGATTTTATTAATAGTAGAATATAACAACCCATCTTTTATCAAAGAGAACTACATGAATACAGCAGACCGTTATATAGACATGGCTGACACATATGTTGTTACTCTAATTTTGTTATATTCTGTGACTTACTATTTAAGAAAGAGCTATCAATCTGAAAAGAAAAACGCAGAAACCCGGGCAGACGCCATAGCTGAACAAAATAAGAGATTGGAAGAAATCGCAAGGATACAATCGCACCACGTACGTAGCCATGTTGCAACAATCATGGGTCTGGCCCAATTATTTAATGAAAATGATGCTACAGACCCAATAAATAAAGACATTATAGAAAAGATAAAAGAGGCATCTGAACGGTTGGACGGAGCTATTAAAGAAATCGTACAAAAAACCTAATACAACTAATTTATTATGCTAAAAATCTTGCTTTAAATAAATAGAAAATTGTACGGTAAGTTGTAAAATTAGATTTGTCTTTTCTTAGTGATATCCAGAGAAGTTTCTTTGCAATTGGGAAACGTTTACCATCAATAGCCGTTGCTGCCCACCTGCGATATTTTTCTGCCATTAGCTTATTATTATTAAATACACCTTGTTCAAATGCTTTCATTTTTTCGAAATGCCCTAAAGCAATATCATCGGTCCCTGTCTCTTTTATCTGCCGTTTTAGTTCATTTAGTATCTCTGCAGCAATCATTTTTCGAGGATTATCGAACACATTGGTCATAGAATCAGGGTGGACCCTATAATTATAGAGTACGTCCTTTAAAAAATAGATCGGGTATTTATAATTGACCCTCGCTATCCAATATTCATCATCACCAAATATGCCTGAAAAATATTCAGAGAAAAGTCCAAATTCATTGATCAATTCTTTTTTAAACATCACACCAGGGAACCAAAATGGATAATCCTCAACAATTTCCGATATGAGGAGGTCGTTATTATAAGATAAGCTTTCTATCTCTTGATCATTGGTATTGATCCTCCGGTAATTTGTTGCACAAACCCTTATTTCAGGGTGATGAAGAAAAACATTTACTTGTTTTTCTATTCTTTCAGGGGGACAGGTATCATCAGCATCAATTTGGGTAATGAGATCACCTGAAACATGAGCAAAAGCCGTGTTCTTATTTTTAAGATAGCCAAGATTAGTGGTATGCGTTATCAAACGTATCCTATTATCTACCAAATAGGGCTTAATGATCTCAACTGTATTATCAGTAGAAGCATCATCACTTATGATCAGTTCCCAATCTTGCCAGGTCTGGTTCAATATGCTGGAAATGGCTCTATCAATGTAAGCAGAGGCATTGTAAGAACACATAAGTATGCTGACCTTCATTAATTATTTTGTTTTATAGCAATTTAATTTAGTTCCATTACCAAATCATTAGTATTTACAAGTGTTCCGCTGGCTAATTCTATATGAACAACAGCTCCATCATGTGATGCTGTTATTACAGTTTCCATTTTCATTGCCTCTATCACAAACAGTGGTTGGTTCCTTTTTACTTTTTCATCTTTCTTAACCAACAATTTGGATAGCATACCCTGTAAAGGTGCACCTACCTGTTTCGTATTAGTCTTGTCTATTTTTTTATTCTCTACCTTATGAACTGTCACTGAACGGTCTAAAACTTCTACGTTACGGGTTTGTCCATTCAGCTTGAAGAATACGGTACGTTTACCATGTTCATCTACTGGGCCGATGCTTAATAATCTGATAAGCAATGTTTTACCAGGCCCTATTTCAATAGTGGTATCCTCACCCAGCTTCATACCATAAAAGAATAAAGGTGTAGGCACTACAGATACATCACCATATTCGCGGAAGAATTTGATCCCATCTTCAAAAACCTTTGGATAGAACTGGTAAGAAAGGAAATCACAAAGCGTAAGATCGTAACCAAACTTATCCTGAAATTCTCTGAATTCATTATCAAAATCGACAGGTGGCAAATGCTTGTTCGGACGATCATTAAAAGGTTTTCTATCCTTTAATATGATGCGTTGCAATTCTACCGGGAACCCTCCTTCAGGCTGTCCAATCTCGCCCATAAAAAACTGCTGCACAGATTCAGGGAAAGAAATGGTCTCACCTTTTGCAAAAATATCTTGGCGTGACAGATTGTTGGCTACCATGAACTGCGCCATGTCGCCAACCACTTTAGAGCTAGGAGTTACTTTCACGATGTCGCCAAACATATCATTAACAGTGGCATACATTTCCTTTATTTCTTCAAACTTATCACCCAGCCCCAATGCAATAGCCTGAGGTTTTAAATTAGAATACTGGCCACCCGGTATCTCATGTTGAAATACTTCAGCAGAACTGGCCATCAGACCAGATTCGAAAGGATAATAGTATTCACGAACTGTTTCCCAATAATTAGAGAATTGGTTGAGTGATTTGATATCATAACTATTCTCACGCTCATGGAATTTCATCATCTCTACTATAGAGTTGAAATTAGGTTGAGAAGTAAGGCCTGATAAAGAGCCAAGGGCACAATCTACCACATTCACGCCTGCATCAATAGCCATCATATAGCTGGCAGGTTGCAACGAAGATGTATCGTGGGTGTGTAGATGAATAGGTATCTTGACGGTTTCTTTTAATGCCTCTACCAAAATTTTAGCAGCATATGGTTTCAGTAAGCCGGACATGTCTTTAATTGCCAAGATGTGCGCACCAGCATTCTCCAGGTCTTTTGCAAGACGCAGGTAATAAGCAAGGGAGTATTTTGATTTTTTAGGGTCGAGAATATCACCTGTATAGCAAAGCGCACCCTCTGCAAGACCTTGGGTACGGTTGCGCACCATTTCGATACAAGGAGCAATGTTCTGCATCCAGTTGAGCGAATCGAAAATGCGGAAAATGTCCACACCTTTTTCCCATGATTGCTCTACAAATTTTTCGATGAGGTTATCCGGATAACCTGCATATCCTACCCCATTACAACCCCGAATAAGCATTTGCAGCAAAATATTCGGGATAGCCTTGCGTAAAGCCTCCAGCCTGCGCCAAGGGTCTTCATGAAGGAAACGGATACAAACATCGAAAGTAGCCCCACCCCAAACTTCCATACTGAAAGTCTGCGGATGGTTCATTGCAAAACTTTTTGCCACCTTCAGCATATCATTGGTACGCATACGGGTTGCTAACAAACTTTGGTGTGCATCACGGAAAGTTGTATCTGTATAATGGATCTTCTTTTCATTCCTTAACCACTGGCTGAATTTATCAGGACCAAGTTCCGTAAGCAGATCTTTGGTGCCTTTAGGATGTGGAGCCAACGTATCAAAAACGGGAACAACGGGCTTTTCAAACTTCCTGTCATTGTTTTTCACTTTTACATCAGGGTTACCATTCACAGTTATATCTGCCAGGAAGTTGAGCATTTTGGTACCCCTATCCAAACGAGAGGAGAAACGAAATAACTCCGGATGCTCCTGGATAAAACTAACCGTAGCACTACCTGAAATAAAATCTTTATTGGTGATCAGATTTTCAAGAAATTGGATATTGTTCTTAACACCACGGATACGAAACTCGCGAAGTGCACGATGCATTTTGCTTGCTGCATCATCTAAAGAATTACCCCATGTGCTCACCTTCACCAACATAGAGTCGAAAAAGGGGCTGATCTTCATACCAGGATAAGTACTACCCTCATCCAGGCGCACACCAAAACCAGTAGCATTACGATAGGTTATGATGGTACCGTAATCCGGTTTGAAATCAAGTGCAGGATCTTCTGTAGTAATACGGCACTGGATCGCAAAACCATTCTTAGGTATGGTAGTTTGTGATTGAATACCTATCTGTGGATCAGAAAGTTTATACCCCGAAGCGATGTAAAGCTGTGTTTT
>Ga0207082_1037_pt1 | contig 31560 bp, 31 predicted proteins | sample Alteio_BWMinHeat_56_FD_153588 | JGI IMG/M metagenome (GOLD analysis project Ga0207082, IMG submission 153588) | Enriched cells from forest soil in Barre Woods Harvard Forest LTER site, Petersham, Massachusetts, United States -... | ecosystem: Environmental > Terrestrial > Soil > Temperate forest >...
GGTATTGTTATGCTGGAAATATCATATGATTTCAATAGTTTTTGGAGTATTATTGTGGCATATTTTAAATCTTGTTTTATATTTAAATCGGAGATAAATAGAGCCATTTTTAATGATTAACAGTTTGTTGGCTTTTTTAGGACTTGGTTTTGAATAGTATATTAAAAGAGTTTTTTGAACATAAATTCATTGTAAATGAAAAGGCTATTAAAAAAAGCATTAGTACTATTAACACTGGGATGCATTACCACCACTTTGACCATAAACAAAGCACATGCGCAACCCGGTTATTCTATCTCTTACCAGGAGTTTTATGATGAACTTTCTCCTTACGGACAATGGGTAGAAGACCCTTCATACGGGTATGTTTGGGTTCCATATGTTGACGAAGATTTCCGTCCTTATTATACCAGGGGGCATTGGGTCATGACTGAATTTGGCAATACCTGGGTATCAGATTACAACTGGGGATGGGCACCATTTCACTATGGCCGATGGACATATGACAACTATTATGGCTGGGTATGGATACCCGGAAATGAATGGGGGCCGGCATGGGTTAGTTGGAGAGATGGTGGTGGCTATTATGGATGGGCTCCTTTAGGTCCTGGCTTTAGCTTTAGTATCGGTTTTGGTGGCTACCATTGCCCGGATGATTGGTGGATATTTATACCTCCACGTTATATATATGAACCAAATCATTATAGCTATTGGGAACCAAGGCGTAATGTCACCATTATTCGCAATACTACAATCATTCGTAATACTTACATTACCAATAACAATACTTATATTACTGGTCCACGCGCGTCTGAGGTTCAGAGGTATACAAACAGGCCAGTACAGGTATATCATTTGCAAAGCGCAAACAGACCAGGTTCTGCTTCTGTAAGCAGCAATAATGTAAGTTTATTCCGCCCTATGCAAGTGAGTGCAACTACCAGGTTTGGGGCTAAGCCTACTCCTGTTAACGCAGTACAAGCTCCTAGAAATATTGGTCAGCCACAACAGGCATCAACAAATGTTCACCCTCAATTCAGGGCTCAGATCCAAAACAATGTACCATTTCAGGCAGCACCTGGTAACCATCCTGTAAATCAACAACTACAAACTCAATCGACACAAGGATGGAGACCACCAACGCCAACTACACCTGTTCCGGCTAAACATAACATCCAGACTCAACAACCTGTTGCACCTCAACCTGTTCAACAACGCACTGCTGCACCTCAACAACAACCGTGGCAGAACCGTTATTACAGGCCTGAATTACATCCGGAAGATCAACCTGCACAACAGCCAACACCATCTTCTAATCAATATGGAAATAGGCCGTCTCAACAACAACCTATGCACCAGCAGGCACAGCCTCAGCAGCAATACAACAGACCTCAACAACCTTCCTATCAACAAGCGCAACCACAACAGCGCTACCAACAAGCGCCACAACAACAATATAACAGACCAACCCCGCCACCTCAACAACAACAACGTTATCAACCTGCACCAGCGCAACAAAATAACAGGCCAGCACCGCCACCGCCACCACAAAGGTTCAATCCGCCTCCTGCGCCACATCAAGCTCCTGCAAATGCGCCTCATGGCAGATAAAGCAGTTCACATAAAAATAAAGCCCCGCAATGCGGGGCTTTATTTTTATAACAAGAGAAATTATTGAATATTAACCCGGAATTCGAGACATGTATTTTGACATCTCCTTTATTTGATTTACAACTTCTTTGTTAGTGGCCTTGCAATTCTTAGCCTTATTAAAATATAATTTACCAGCTTTAAAATCTCTTCTTTGTAAACATATACTACATAGCTGCAAATAAGCCGTAGCCTCACTATCCTTATCAGGAAGACCTGCCTTTATTGCTTTTCGCAAATTCTCATATGCCTCTTTTACATTTCCCTTTTTATAAGAGATAGATCCCAATTGCAAATAAGCACTTCCTTCATAATCCTTATCAGGCATACCACTTGACAATCCTTTTTTTAATTCTATTTCAGCCTGATCCAGATCATCGGTCATTGTACTGAAATTAGCACGAAGCAGATAATAGCTACTACGAATAGGCTTATATAAAAGATTAGGATATTTAACCTTGTTCAGCAATTTTTTAGCCCCTTCTATATCACCAGACTCTATATATCCTTGTATCAAAGTCATTGGCCCTATTAGGAAATAACCAATTACCAATATAACAGTTATTAAAAATGGGATCCATGCTATCCACCAGGTTACCTTAAAACCAAGTAAAAATCCTAAAGCCAGCATTAAAACTGCCAATGGCAAACGATAATTGACTAAAAACCTCCTAAAAACATTCATGGGCGCAAAGATATGCTTTGCTTTAAAACACAGAAAGACATTTTTTATGACATCTGGTATTATAGTTCGTTTCCAATTTATTATCTAACCTAACTATAAAGCCACGGTTTGAAGAAATACATAGTGAATATTTAAAAATAACATTATAGATTGGCTAATTTAAAGTAATTTTGCACCTCAACATTATTTAATTATTATATGACCGGATTTACGGTAGCTATCGTAGGAAGGCCAAATGTAGGAAAGTCTACTTTATTCAACAGGTTACTCGAACAAAGAAAAGCCATTGTGGATGATTTAAGCGGGGTTACTCGCGACCGACAATATGGTATCTGCAATTGGAATGGAAAATACTTTAATATAATTGACACTGGCGGCTTTGTAGCCAATTCTGAAGATATTTTTGAACGTGAGATACGCAAACAGGTTCAGATAGCTATGGATGAAGCTAACCTGATCATCTTCGTAGTTGATACAATGACAGGCATCACTGGTTTAGATGAAGATATGGCTAATGTGCTTAGACGTTCTCCAAAACCTGTATTACTGGTTGTCAACAAGGTAGATAATGCAGAAAGAGCGCTTGATGCAACAGAATTTTACGCACTAGGCTTCGAACATGTTTTCATGCTATCCTCAATTTCTGGTAGTGGTACAGGCGAAATGTTGGATGAAGTAACACATCATATACCGGAAGAAAGTCCTGAAAGTGAAGAAGTCAACATACCTAAGTTTGCTATCATTGGCCAACCAAATGCCGGCAAGTCTACTCTTTTGAATGCTTTGATCGGTCAGGAGCGAATGATCGTATCTGATATTCCAGGTACTACACGCGATACTATACACACACACTACAATATGTTCAATAAAGAATTCATATTGATAGATACCGCTGGCTTAAGAAAGAAAAAGAACGTAAGTGAAGATCTGGAATTTTACTCTGTGATCCGTGCTATCCGTGCTATGGATGAAGCTAATGTATGTTTACTTTTGATAGATGCCTCCAAAGGTGTTACGGCACAGGACGTGAGCATCTTTAGTCTTGCTGCAAGAAAAGGTAAAGGTATTGTGATACTTGTAAATAAATGGGACACTCTTGAAAAAGAAACCAATTCTGCCCGCGATTACGAAAAACAGCTAAAGGTAAAGCTGGAACCGTTTACGGACGTACCCGTAATTTTTGTTTCAGCAAAAGAGAAGACACGCATTTTCCAGGCAATGGAAAAAGCAATGGAAGTTTATGATAATTGTCAAAAACACGTAGCAACTTCTGTTCTGAACGATATAATGTTGCCTGAAATTGAGAATTTTCCACCACCTATTGCTCGTGGCCACTCAGTTAAGATCAAATATATCACTCAGCTACCTACTAATACACCTGCCTTCGCGTTTTTCTCCAATTTTCCTGAAGCTGTAAAGACATCTTATAGAAATTTTCTGGAAAACAAATTGCGCTCGCACTTCAATTTTAGTGGTGTACCAATAAGAATATTTTTTAGGAAGAAATAGGGTCAGTTATCTAATTGACAATGTGAATAATCATAAAGATTTTTTGTGAAAACAAAGACAATAAAAAAAAATAAGGTGAACATTATAACACTTGGTTGCTCTAAAAACCTCGTGGATAGTGAAGTATTAAGTGGTCAGCTTCATGCTAATGGCATAAAAGTACTGCATGAGAATACAAAGCTCGACCATAATATTGTGGTAGTGAATACATGTGGCTTTATTGATAAAGCAAAAGAGGAAAGTATCAACACTATTTTGGAGCAGGTAGACCTGAAACGAAATGGTGCATTGGACAAGGTATATGTTACTGGGTGCCTCAGTGAACGGTACCGCCAGGACCTTATGCTTGAGATCCCGGAAGTGGATGCATGGTTTGGCACTATGGAACTACCATTGATGCTGAAGCAATTCAATGCCGATTATAAACAGGAATTGCTTGGTGAAAGGCTGTTAGCCACACCCAAACATTATGCCTACCTTAAAATATCAGAAGGTTGTAACCGCACATGTTCTTTCTGCGCCATTCCGTTGATGCGTGGTGGACATATCTCTAAACCAATTGAAGAAGTAGTAGCTGAAGCCAAAAGACTTGTAAAAATGGGCGTAAAAGAGATCATGCTCATTGCTCAGGAACTAACTTACTACGGATTGGACATCTATAAAAAACGTGCACTTTCTGACCTATTAAAATACTTGTCTGATGTTGAAGGTTTGCAATGGATACGTTTACATTATGCCTATCCATCTAAATTTCCGCTTGACATATTAGATGTAATGCGTGAACGTGATAATATCTGTAACTATCTCGATATGCCATTGCAGCATATATCTAACAATATGCTAACGGCTATGAAACGTCAGATGGATAAGAAAGAGATATACGATCTTATTGGTAATATACGTGAAGCTGTTCCAGGAATTTGTATACGCACTACACTTATAGCAGGCTTCCCAGGCGAAACAAGAGATGATGTGGAAGAGCTGAAATCATTCCTTGAAGATGTTCGTCTGGACCGTGTAGGTATCTTTACGTATTCTCACGAAGAGAATACCTCTGCTTACGATTTGAATGATACTTTATCAGCTGAAGAAAAAGAAGCACGTGCTCAGGAGATAATGGAAGTGCAACAAGAGATCAGTTACGAAAAGAATCAGGAGAAAATAGGCAAAGAGTTCAAAGTAATTGTTGATAAAAAAGAAGCTGGTCGCTATCTCTGTCGTACTGAATTTGATAGTGTCGAAGTTGATAACGAAGTGATCATCCAAAGTGATAAGGAATTACTTATTGGAGATTTTGTCCAGGCTCGTATTACAAAGGCTTTTGACTACGATCTGGAAGGTGAAGTAATTTAACCTAATTTATTCTGTAATTCTTTCCCGGCAAGGCCTTAATAACGCCCTGCATTTCCAGTTGCAATAACGTAGCTGCTAGTTGCGAGGAATTGAAACCGGTATAATGGTATAATTCATCAGCATGTACACTGTCTTTAGTTTGCAGCAGGTCAACTATCTTTTGTTCTTCTACCGAAAGCGCCAGCATCAATTGTTTTTGTACTACTTTTTTCTTTTTATCACCCCTCCAGTTCATAAGATCAAGCAGATCATCTGCATTAGTTATCATAGCTGCAAGATTTGTACGAATGATCTCATTACAACCTGAAGATTTTGTATCATGTACACGTCCGGGAAACGCTGCAACTTCTCTATTGTAGTTGCTGGCCATATGGGCTGTTATCAATGCCCCACCCGATATATCACTTTCTACTACAACAGTAACATCGCTCATCCCTGCTACTACTCTATTCCTTGCAGGAAAGTTCCCACGCTCAGGGATCGTACCTGAAATGAATTCACTCAAAAGTCCGCCGTTTTGCAGCATATCTTTTGCAAGCTTTTTATTACTTGCAGGGTACACTGTATCCAAACCATTTCCCATTACTCCAACGGTAGGGATACCTAAAGAAACCGCCTTCTTGTGCGCAATGGCATCAATACCTAATGCCAAACCACTAATTATTAGAATATCTTCTTGCGATTGCAATCCTTCAACAAGATCCTCACACAAACGCATGCCATAATCAGTATACTTTCTTGTACCTACTATCGATACTATCTTTTTTGCGTTAAGGTTAGCACTCCCACTATAGTAAAGGAGCAGAGGTGCATCACTACAATTATCAAGACGCGAAGGATATCCTTCATTACCTGTAAGAAGTATATGAATATTATTGCTAGCTACAAAAGCTAACTCCTTTTCAGCTTTGCTAAATAATTCGGGGTCTTTAAATGCTTTTGCCTTCTTATCAGTAATTCCATTTATTCGCACCAATTCTTTGACCGGTGCTTTAAAAATATCCTTTGCAGTCCCAAAATGCGCCAATAAGGCCCTGCCAATACTACCACCTACACCAGGTATAAATGTTAATGCTATCTGGTAAAATAAATCTTCGTTCCTGTCTTTTGGCCCCATATTTGCTCTATGTATTCTTAACTTCGATATTGAAACTATAAAAATAATGAAGAAAATTATTCTCACGATAAGTTGTTTCCTTTTTTGTGCAACAATGTTGTTTGCTATGCATAAAAAGAAAAACAAAACGCCTAAATCAAATACAAATATTACTGCCGTTAGTATGCACCGTACGGCATGTTTTGGGAAATGCCCTGACTATATTGTTGAGATAAAAAATGATGGTATTATTACCTATAAAGGCATAAGATTCACGCAATATGAAGGAGTTTATACCAAACAATTTGGCAAAACAGATGTTACAAACTTGCTAAAAGAATTTGAATCATATAGAGTTGACACATGCAAAGACATGTATGAGATGCTTGCCGCCGACTTACCCGGAATAGAATATATTATCACATACAAAGACAAAACGAAGCATATAATGAATGCTGATTTTGGTCCTGTATTTTTAAGAATGTTGTCAAAAAACGTTGATAATTTTTCACATGTAGATGATACATGGAAAAAGATTTCAGACAAGGCTACACAATAAAAGCTGCCCTATTGTTATATGAAGCAGCTTTTATTATAGAAGAAAATACACATTAAATATGAAGCTTTTCTTTCTTAGCTAATAGTTCATCAACTGTTTCCTTATACATCTCATCAGGTATACAGCAGTCAACCGGGCAAACAGCTGCACATTGAGGTTCTTCATGAAAACCCTGGCACTCAGTACATTTATTTGGAGTTATATAATATACATCATTTGCTACCGGTGCATGTTTTGCAGTAGCTGTAGTTACAGAACCATCCATAAGCGTATAGTCACTAGTTACAGTAGTCCCATCAGCAATAGCCCATTCTACACCACCTTCGTAGATCGCGTTATTAGGACATTCGGGCTCGCAGGCACCGCAGTTTATACATTCTTCTGTGATTTTGATTGCCATATTTATACTATTTTAAATTTTAGTTTATTTGCCAATAAAGTTACAATTTCGCAAAAATATACACGCATTTCATGCTAAATATTCATACACGTATAGAGCTTCTTGAAAAACTGGGTAAATATATAATTTCTGATGAAGAAAAAAAATGCTCAGAATCACAAAAAACTGCAGAACAGTCAAACCCTTGGTTTACAGAAGAACATATTCAAATTGCACTAAATAACATAGTTAGAGAGTTCCTGCAAAAAGACAAACTTGAAAAATGGATATCTAACTACAAATTGCCCGACACACCTAAGAACGTAGGTATAGTAATGGCAGGAAACATACCACTGGTTGGCTTTCACGACCTACTTTGTGGATTTTTAAGCGGACACAACTTGACAATAAAACTATCATCAAAAGATAATATTCTAATACCTCACTTTGTTGAAAAAATGAACGAATGGAATAGCGAGGTGGGCAAACAAATAACATTCTCAGAAATGCTGAAAGGATGTGATGCTTACATTGCTACTGGCAGTAATAATACAGCTAGGTATTTTGAACAGTATTTTGGAAAATATCCTCACATAATCAGAAAAAACAGAACATCTGTCGCTATTCTTGATGGTACTGAAACAGAAGAAGATGCTTAACTCAGCTTCAAGTTGTACTGCATCTTTATAGATACGGTACTGAAACAGAAGAAGATCTGGCCAAACTAGCTGATGATGTTTTTATATATTATGGTTTGGGTTGTAGAAATGTTACCCAGTTATGTGTACCTGAAGGGTATAATTTTGATAAATTATTGAACGTTTTTGAAAAATATGCATCCTTCATAAACCATAATAAATATAAAAATAACTACGATTACTACCTGGCTATATATCTTTTGAACAAAGTACCATATATAACAAATAGTTCAATTTTGCTTGTAGAAAATCAATTGCCTTTTTCTGCTGTAAGTGTTATTCATTACCGTATCTATAAAGATGCAGTACAACTTGAAGCTGAGTTAAGCAAACGTGATGATATTCAATGCATTATAGGCATAAAACATACACTTTTTGGCCATGCACAAGTACCCTCTTTGTATGATTATGCAGATGGCATTGACACTATGCAGTTCCTCTGTAACCTTTAGTTACTATTCCATTTGTCACAAATTTCAGAATACAACCAACTTTTTCTTTAAAATTCATGTCTTATCATTTGGACATTGATGGTATAGAATTTGTACTATAAACATGTAGAACATACTTTAATTAAATATTGTTGTCATGAATATTAAACTACTTATCCCCGCATTCACCTTACTGTTTTTTTGCAATAATGTTTTGGCGCAAGCACCAGCCACGCCAACCATAACTGGTAGTACTACATATTGCGAAGGCGGCACTTTAGTCTTAACTGCCAATTCTGCAACTGCAGGTGTAACATATACTTGGAATGGGCCTGGCACAGGATTTCCATTTACAGGCAATATGCTTACTATCCCCAACCTTACAATAGGGAGTGGGGGTATCTATACAGTAACTGCAACTAATGGCTCTGGCGCTTCTGCACCTACTAGTACAACTATAAAAATCTTAAGCACTCCTCCTCCTCCATACACAAAAGATACAGTTATATCTTATTGTCAATTTTCCGATACCAAACCTTTAAATGTCATAGGTTCTAATATACTGTGGTACACCTCTGCTTCAGGCGGCGTTGGTAGTACTGTTATACCTACACCTTCTTCATCCATCTCAGGAACTTTTGATTTCTATGCTACACAAACAGCAACTGGGTGCGAAAGCAAAAGACTACATATACAAGTGAATATTATTGCGAAACCCGGCATGCCTGGTGTAAGCCCGGTAACAATTTGCCAGAATAGTAATGCAGCTGTATTAACTGCAAGTGGGTCAAACCTGCTTTGGTATACTGTTGCTTCAGGAGGTATAGGTTCACGCATAGCACCTATTCCTGGCACTTCATACGCCGGCACTTTTTATTATTATGTCTCACAAACTATTAATGGTTGCGAAAGCGACAGGGCCGCTTTAAAACTAACAGTAAACTATACACCTAATGCACTGATCTTACCAAGTCAACCATATGTTTGCCAACATGATACCATGAACTTCCGATATTATGGGAACGCTGACAACACAGCCTCTTATAATTGGACTATGCCTAATGGCGCCACTGTCATATCAGGAAGCGGCCAAGGCCCAATAGTTGCAAAACTAGACACTGCTGGCATGCTGCCGGTTACTCTTACCGTTACTAAAAATGGATGTAGTAGCCCCCTTGCTACATATTTGGCAGACGTAAGATTACAACCTATCGTACCTGTTGTTGTTAATAAAGATATTTGCGTTGGACAAATATTGGATGTATCACTTGGGTATGCCAATGAAACCATTGATAACTACAATTGGGATTTCAATGGTGGTTTCATAGAATATGGAAGCATCGGTAAGGGGCCATACGGTATTATATATAACGTTTCTGGTACCAACTATATATCTTTAACTACATCAGCTGCCGGATGCTCTTCAGTTACAACTATTGACACAATAAATGTACATCCTTTGGCAGATGCGCATATTGGTTATATCAGTAAGACAAGTATTTGCCAAGGTGATAGTGTTTCACTTGAAGCAGAAAGATACAATGGAGGTTACCTCTACCAATGGTCTCCGGCTTCGTTTTTTGGAACTGAAAACAATCAGGGCACTGTTGACGGACAGATAACACAATCTGGCTATGTATACCTTACAGTTACAACTGAATATGGCTGCGTTAGTCGCGATAGTTCGTTAATATCTGCTAAAGCATGTTGTGAGGTATATTTTCCTAATGCATTCACACCAAATGGTGATGGTAAAAATGATATCTTCCGCCCTATCGGTAAAGGACGTCAGGATATCAAAACCTTTAGAATAATAGATCGTTGGGGTAAAGTAGTATTCGAAACAACTGATCAGAACTCAGGTTGGGATGGTAGGACTAACGGTACACCACAAGATATCGGCACTTATGAATACTACATTAGGTATCAATGTGCTAATGGTAAATATTACGATCAAAAAGGCGATTTAATGTTGATAAGATAAAAAGTCATGAACAATAATTAATATAAAGAGCACCCGATGGGGTGCTCTTTATATTTTCAATTACTTTCTTTTAAAGAAAACAAAACCATTCTTTTCCCCAATCACCTGCAATTGTGGCATTGCTTTATATTCGTTATAAACTGTAAGTTTAGCAACAAAATAAGTAGGCTTGTCAACTTTCCCTGTCAGCAGCCATTTTTCGCTGTCCTTACTATAATATTCGGCGCTTGAATAAGGTTGTTTTTCCGTATAAAAAAGGTGGGCATAACTTTTATAACCAAGAGTATGAACATACACATCTTTACCTTTCAAGCTTTCAAAAAAATCGATTGAGGCTCTTTGTGAATAGGCTTCAACTTTAGGAGTAAAATGTAAAACAGTGATCTGAATAATTACTAATTGTAAAACACAAAGCGTTATAATACCTCTCTTAAAATTTCTTTTCATAATATAAACTGCCACCCATATACCAATTAAGTATAACACACCCCATAAACATTCCATCCATGTCCACGAAACATTTGCTTGCAAATTGCCAACAGCATTTTTATCTTCAATTAGTGGTATCAATTTGTTTTTATAGATACCAACAAGAGGCAAAGCGCTAATAATAATAGCTAATAATGACCCAATGACTAATAATGATGATGTTACTATTCCTTTCAACTTCACCTGATCATTACCTATGCGATATAACTGCACTGCAGCCAGGTAGGTTAGTGGAAAATAACAAAGTGATGAATAATGTACGATCTTGGTCTTAACTATTGAGAACAAAATCAATACTACCCAAAACATGATCCACATTAGCTTCTTAAAATCTTTTGACTGATCTGTATCTGTAACACGTTTTTTTGAATATTGAAAAAGAAATACAGACGCTGGGAAACACCCAAATAATAAAATGATAAAATGATAAAAAAATGGACCACCGTGGTCAGCATCTTCGGTCCTGAATAAACGAATCTGGTATGCTATAAAATCTTTTACAAGCCCAACGCCATCATTAAGTATCTCAATACCAAACCAGGAAACAGTTACCAATACGGCAAATAAAAGAATGATGAGAAAATGTTTGATAGCATAGCCTTTAAAACCCCTGTTAACTACAAGGTAAACCATTAACGATAACGCAGAAACAAGCAAAGCAACAGGCCCTTTAGTAAGCACCGCTAAACCAAGGAATAAACCTGAAAGAACTGCATGAAGCATTTTTTTCTCTCCATATTTTATCAAATGGAATTGGAAAAATGCAATGAAAATAAAAAAATTAAAACTCGGGTCTATGATACCTGATTTGAAATAGAAATGTGGTAACCATGTAGCAGCGTACAACAACACCCACCATGTTGCCATTTTTTGATTTACAATTCTTTTACCTGCATAATAGATAGTTAGCAAAGTAGCTACACCTATCACTGCATTTGGGAACCTGGCAGCATATTCATTGATGCCAAACAATTTCATAGATAACACCTGCATCCAAATGAACAATGGTGGTTTTTCCCAGAAAGGCATGTAATCTATCTGAACCCTTAGGTAATCTTTTGAAACGATCATCTCACGGGCGCACTCAGCAAAATTTATCTCATCCCAATCAAATAAATGCACATGCCCCAGTAAAGGGAGAAAGAGCACCCCTGCAACTATGGCAATAACTATGTAGCGAATATTCCCCTGCATTGGCTATAAAGCTGTATTTGTATGTGTGTTCTTTTTAAAAAAATATGGCTTGAACCAGTTCATTATGATGAAAAATAACAAAGAAATCCCGGTACCAATAATGCTACCAAAATAAACGTCCTCAAAAAAGTGTGCCGCCAGATATATACGGGAGTAACCAACACCTGCTGCTAACCCAAAACACACTAACCCAAATGCTTTATACTTTTTCGGTAATAACATAGAAAAAAAGCAAAACATGGCAAATGCCCCTGTTGTATGCCCTGATGGGAAACTTTGTTTATATAAGACCTCCCATTTAGGCAAAATATGTATCCAGTTCGCATTGTTAAAATACATTATCGGTCTTGGCTTATTAAAAGAATGTTTGATCCATTGTGACACTAATGGTGCTACAGCATTACACAAAGTAGCAGTTATAAAATACCACCAATTACGAAATGCTGGTATAATGAGCATCATCAAAATAAGGGTTGTCGTAATAACGATCCCCTGCCCAACCCATGTCATATAATACATCAACACATCTGCAAAGGAGCTATAGTGTGTGTTTACAAAACGAAAAATCGCATCCTTATCTGAATAGTACATGATACTGCTTCCTACTACTACCCAGAGGAGAAATGGGATAATAAAATACAGGTTGTATGATGTGTACGGCTTCTTTGACAAAATAGTATTTTTAAACAGGATGTTTATCTTCTTTTATAATCTCCTCCGCTTGCTCTTTCGATAATAATTTGGCTAATGTAGCAGCAAAAAAATTAAAAAATTTCACATACCATTCCCTACTCAGAACTTTAGAATCCTTACGTGCCTGATTGATCAGAAATATAGCAAAAGGCAACAATATAAAAGTAGAAAACCACATCCCAATCCATACAGGTAATGTACCAGCCGATGCAAGTTTTTCTCCTATAATTGAAGTAAAATAATAAACAACAAAGAACCCTACTGCTATTACCAAAGGCATGCCAAGACCACCTTTACGAATAATTGCGCCTAAGGGTGCACCAATCAGAAACAATAAAATACAAGCAAAAGAAAGTGAGAATTTTCTATGCCATTCAATCCTGTATTTTATAAAGTTCTCTCCTTGTAATCTTCTGTCTGTTGCTGTTGGTACAATAAGGGTTTGCAGGTTACGAACATTAGATGCTGTTTGCTGGATCACTTTCCTGTGCAATGAATCACTTTTTATTAATTCAGCAAAGGAGCTATGATACTTTCTTATTGGCAAGGTATCCGCCTTCATAATCTTCAGCAATGAATCTTTCAATTTCGCATTGTCAAAAATAGTAAGATAGGGGGTGGCAAATACATTAATGTTCTTTTCTGTTTTAGCCTCAGTTTTCTTCAGGCTATCCAATCCATCTGATAACTGGGCTACATTCAGCATCTTATAGCTTTCCTTAAATAGGTTCTCGTTTGTACGGGTAAACTTTAGTGATGATAGATCCAAAGCCTTATCCATTTGTTTAAAATGGATCCGCTTTTGCTCATAATTATTTTGAGGCCCATTGTACAAGCTATTCTCTTCGTATCGCCAACCATCCTTTAACCTGAAAATAAGGAATTGTTTATCTGCTGTGAATAACATTTCACCCTTATCTGCCAAAACAATTTTATCATTCCCAAAACCAGAACTATGATCATAGATGATAACATTATGAATGGTACGATCATCTTTATCTTTACTCCCAACCCTAATAGAATAATTAGGAATATCCATATAGAATTGACCGGGTTTGATATTAAATGCCGGCTTCGAATTGCGCAGGTCATATAGCAATGACAATGCTTTAAGATTGGCTACTGGTATCACGTTGTTATTAAAAACAAAGGCCAGTGAGGCTATGACAGTTATGAAAATCAAAAGCGGACTTAAAAACCTTACAAGTGATATACCGGCTGCTTTTACAGCAACCAACTCGAAATTCTCTCCCAAGTTACCAAAGGTCATGATGGATGCCAAAAGAATACCTAGAGGTAACGCTAATGGGACAAGCGTAGCAGACATTAATACCAGCAGCTGTATGATCATCCATATACTTAGTCCCTTGCCTATCAACTCGTCCATATACAGCCAGAAGAACTGCATTACAAGCACAAACAGTGAAATGAAGAATGTAACTATAAATGGCCCGATGAAGCTACGGATAGTAAGTATGTCCAGTTTCTTGATCAAAATACCGGTCTGAGATTTGTTGCAAACCTACGCATTTAATAGGCAAAATGCTGCATTGCTAATGTGAAAATTGGATGTACCAATTATCCAGATTATTTAAAAAGTCCCGCCAAAAGCGGGACCGGGAATGATGTATCAACCTTAGCTACCTATCCTGTGTTTCAGATCACTTACCTGCGTATTCCACAACTGTTGCTGGTCTTTGATCTCAGCTTTATCTGCAAAATCAGTAATTTTTAGAATAGTTTCGTTTGTAATAGAACTTTGTTCGATCCTGAATTCGAAAAACTCATCTACTGGCTGGTGATCCCAGCGGTACATTACATACTCATTTTCCATATGCTCAACCACTTCTGCTGTATCTGTAGAGCCATTCCAGCTAAAGTAGAATTTTTGTTCTTTTTGATCCACTTTATCTGCAAACCATTCCTGGAGTCCAACCGGGGTAGACAAAAACTCATATAATATAGCCGGAGAGCAACGAACCGGGAACTCTAAAGAATACATTGACTTTTTCTTATTCATCGTAGATGCGTTCACTTTTATCTTATTTGCCACAATAATAAAAAATACACAGAATAATCAAAATTTTTCTTGAATTTTTATAAACTACATATCTATATATTTTCATAAAATACATGTATCATGTTAAGATTTACTTAATTTTTTTTGGGTTGAATCGCGTTGACCCTTAGATTTGCTTAGAAATGTCGTCAACCAAACACTTTATTGTTATACCCTCATTAGCATTTTTTATAGTGTTATAAATTCATCTTCTTAATTAAAACAATGTCTGCCTATGTCTATGCGTCAGCTTAAAATCACGAAGTCGATAACTAATCGTGAGAGCCAGTCCTTGGAAAAATACTTGCAAGAGATTGGAAAAGTGGACTTGATCACACCGGAAGAAGAAGTGCAACTCGCTATTAAAATCAAACAAGGCGATCAACGTGCACTGGAAAAACTAACAAAGGCGAACCTCCGCTTTGTGGTTTCTGTGGCCAAGCAGTATCAAAACCAAGGCTTATCATTAAGTGACCTTATCAATGAAGGTAACTTAGGACTTATTAAAGCTGCCCAACGTTTTGATGAGACCCGTGGTTTTAAATTCATCTCTTATGCTGTATGGTGGATCCGCCAATCTATTCTTCAGGCTTTAGCTGAGCAATCACGTATTGTTCGCTTGCCGTTGAATAAAGTTGGTCTTTCAAACAAAATAAGTAAAGCTTATTCTCAACTGGAACAAGAATATGAACGTGAACCCTCTACTGAAGAACTGGCAGAATTGCTGGAGATCGGTACAGAAGAAGTAGAAACCACTCTTGGTGTAGCTGCCCGTCACGTATCTGTTGATGCTCCTTTTGTTGATAGTGAAGACAATACACTACTCGACGTACTGGAAAATCCAAATTCAGACTCAGCAGATGCAGAACTGGAACATCATGATTCACTTCGTTGTGAAATTGAGCGTTCACTCAGCACACTTACAGACCGTCAACGCGATGTAATAAAACTATACTTCGGTATTGGTGTTGAACACCCGATGAGCCTGGAAGACATAGGAGAAAAATTCAGCTTAACACGCGAACGCGTTCGTCAGATAAAGGATAAAGCGATCACGAAATTACGTACAGCAACTCGTTGTCAACTTTTAAAATCATATTTAGGGAACTAGAACTTCTACATTTATATAAAAAGCCTCGCGGATAAGCGGGGCTTTTTTATTTAGTCTCCACCATATAGGCCCCATTTTTCTGCCAGTATATCTGATTGTGCCTTCGGTAATCTTGCTTGTTTATAAAATCCTGCTGTCTCCCGCTGCCTGTATGCCTCGTAAAGGCTTACAGCACAGGCAACAGAGATGTTTAGCGACTGCACCATACCAACCTGGGGAATGATGAAATTGCCGTCGCAATATGTCAGGCATTCTTCTGTTACGCCGGCATGCTCATTTCCAAAAACCAATGCAACGGGTTGGGTCAGGTTCAGGTCATAGAGCGAATGGGATTGCAGGCCCAGATGTGTAGCAAATATCTTATATCCTTTAGCCTTCAAGGCTTCCATACAGGCTTGCGTGTTATCAAACTCATGGATAGTAAGCCAGCCAGCAGCGCTGGCTGAGCTTTTCTTTCCAAATCTTTTGTGCCTGTTAATTACGGTTGTCAGCACATAAATCTCTTGTATACCTACGGCATCGCAGGTACGCATAACGGCTGAAATGTTATGCGGGTCGTGTACGTTTTCCATTACTATCGTCAGATCAGGCTGGCGATGGTTCAAAACACGGGTGATCTTTGATCTGCGTTCCGGGGTCATTTAAAAAGTCAAAAATCAAAAGTTAAAAGTCAAAAGTTCTATTGAACATTCATCTCCAAAATCTCTGCTTGTTAACTAGTCAATATTCATTTTACCTCTTATCTCAGCAGGTATACCGCCTTTATTTAGCAATATAGCAGTGGTCTTGTAGAGTACATATGCTTTGCTTACATAGAGGTAACCTTTATAATCGTTCTTGGCACCCCATGAGTTCTTAACAATATAGTATTCTTTACCATTCTGGTCTGTAGCCATACCTACTATATGCATACCATGATCGTCTGTTGTTTCATAATTATCAAAAGCCAACTGGCGCATTTCAGGTGTTATTACACGCTCCGTCTTAGGACCGTTGAACATCACTTTTTGCTCAGAATCATTCATATCCTCATAATCCTTCTCAGGCACGATAGCTACCCCATTCTTCCAGCTAAAATAACGTTCACTTACGTCTGCAGCCCAGGCTACTGTATAACCGTTCTTCAATGCATGATCTATGATCTTGGTAAGGTCGTGCATTTTTACATTGTACAATTTGTCGAAGCTCCAGTTATCCGGTATCAGCAACAAGGTCTTTTTGTAGTAAGGAGCTGTAGTGATAGAAGACATCTCTATATAATCTGCAGGATTGATACCAACCACTTCATCAGCAAATGATTTTGGGGTATATTTTTTACCATTCCATTCAAAGCTGGAAGGTACTTCACCCAGATAGGCATCTAAAACAGCATCATAAGCTTTTAGCCAAGATGTTGTAAGCTTACCATTTGAGTTCCTAACTATAGCATCCAGCATACCTTTTAATACACCCTGGAACTCGCCGAATTTGTTTTTGGTAGTACCATAGTGCAAGCCAGTATAAATGCTTTGTGGCATAGCTCCGTATTTTGCATACATATTTATCACATCGTGACATTCGCCACCATCACCCCAAGACAGGCTACCATGCAAGCGTACATAATTGATCGCTTTCTCGTGATATACGCAACGTGCAGAATAAAGTTCAGAAAGATCAAGTGGTTTTTTGCCCATGCGTATCATTTCGCTTTCAAGAAATGAGTTGGTAGAATAGCTCCAGCAGGTACCAGAACTTGCCTGGTTCTTAACAGAGGTATTCTCAATATTAATTACTTCTTTAAAAACGAATTTCTTTTTAGCACTGTCGCTTTTGTTGGCATCCAGTTTTTTAACCAGGTCGTCCTGAGCAGTAGCTAATATTGGTAATGCAGCAAAGAAAAGAATGAGTAACTTCTTCATTTTAGATTATTTAAATTGATTTGGAAGCCGCCAAAATAGTAAATAAAGGGGGTAAATAGAAACATACGGGGTGTGAGATTGGTGGGGATTTCCGTTTTTTGAATTTTAGTTTAGATGGTGTTTTTTGAAATGTCCCATTTTTGAAAAAGAAAAAATAGTTTTTCATTTTGGTGTCAAACAGGCTAAAATCCCTTGCCAGTAGTTTTATTATATTTTTTTAAATGTCGCAGTGTGGGTCATTTGGGATACGGTGGGACATTTTGGTTTTTATAATTAGTTGCTATTATACTTCCGCTTTTTATCCTATGTGGAAGCGCATATGCCGAGCTATCACCCCAGTTTCGTCAAGGACGAGCCTTGACAAAACATCCCATCTTTGCCAAGAGGGGAATTTCAAAAGCAAGTTACTATTGACGAAGAAGGGAAACCAAATTTTTGTTTGGGAAGATATCCACATTTTGCTCAATATCTCAGCATACTAAAAACGGAAAAGATATTCTATCGACTACAAAAATCACTTACTAAACCAGATCAATCTCGTACAAAAGCTGTTGCTTGCCGTCTTTTATACCGTATAGCTTGGCTTTGACAACTTCAAATTGGTCGTAGAGGTTCAATAATTTGTCGGATAATATCATGTCGCGCTCCTCTATATAGAGTTCTGACTTGTCGTCTTCATCTTGGAGGCTTTTCATGTAGGTCATAAATGTTTCATTAGCCTCCAGTTCTTTTTCAGTCTCTGATATCAATGCCTGCATAAATGCAGAAGGATTACCAAGACTGAAATCGAAAAGCATTTCCTGCAAGGTGTCTTCATCTTTAAATACCTGGTTCTTGATATACATTTTATAAAAAGTTAAAAGGTAAAAGTGAAAAGATAAAAATTAGATAAACGTGAATTCCGAGAGACATAAAATTATAAAGTCAATGATTACAAAACAGAAATTCAACAATAACTATTTATGATTTTTTGCAGCGTTTTGTATAAGGACCAGGAACTGGCTGGAATTATAAAAACCTACTTCATTCATTACCAGATTACCATTGCTATCTATGAGCATCAGGGTTGGATAAGCCTGGATCTTATATTCATCAGCTAAAGTGGCCCCATCCCCTTTTTCCCCATCTAAAGATACATTAATAAAATTTGCATTCATATAATCCCCTACTTGCTGGTTGGCAAAAGTGTATTTCTTCAATTGCTTGCAAGGGCCGCACCAGGAGGCATATATATCGAGAAAAATAAGCTTTCTCTCTGTTTTTGCCTTAAGTAATGCCTCTTTCCATGTGCCTTCAAAGAAATTAACAGCCTCTTTAGTGGGTGTTTCGGGCTTACGGGCAGCCACATATACAGCTATCAATACCAATAAAGGCACTAAATAAATCAGTCTTTTCATCTCTGTAAAATTACAACCAAAAACCTAAAAACTAGGCATTTGTCTGTCATAAGATAGTTAAGGAAGAAATAAAATCAAACCCTTATCTTTGCGCCGCTAAACAGGCTCTTAGAATATTATGATCAGTCGCAGAAATATCCGCGTAAAGGTAATGCAGACGTTATATACGCTTGCCACATCTGAATCGGATGCAGTGAAAGGTACCAGGCCGGGCTTTGCCCTGTTGGATGAAAAAATTGCTCATTCCATCGATCTTTTTACCATTTGTATTTTATACACTTTCAAAGTGGCACAGTATGCCGAAACCGCATCGCGCAACCGTGCCGCTAAATACCTTACTACCAGCAGTGATCTGAATGTAAGTACCAAGATAGTTGACAATGAATTCATGAAGCAGACCTATGCCAATGAGAGCTTTGTTGAAAAAATTAAAGAACCCCGTATCAACCATTTCATTGACGAGGAATGGGTGAAGAAGATATACCTGCTAGTAGAAAAAACTCCTGAATATATTGACTACATCAGCACAGATGCGCGCGATGCAAAATCTGAGAAAGCCATTATGCAGTTTATTTGGGAGAAGCACATTCATGGCAATGAAGGCCTGATGGAACATTTTACTGATGAATTTGCTGACTGGGAAGACGATAAAGAAATGACTATTGTATTGATGGAGAATTTCTTTAAAAATCAAAGCAAGATCAATTTTCTAGTTCCGGTATCAGGAGAGAAGAAAGAATATGCCCATTCACTGCTTAATACCGTGCAGGAAAAGGCAGCCTATTGCATGGAGCTGATAGAGCCCAAGCTGATGAACTGGGATTTTGAACGCGTGGCCTTGATAGACCTCATATTGCTGAGAATGGGTATTTGCGAAATGTTATATTTCCCAACTATACCTACCAAAGTGACTATCAATGAATATATTGAGATCGCTAAGGTATACAGTACCTTACAAAGCGGCCAATTTGTAAACGGCGTACTTGATAATATATTGAAAGAGCTTGAAAAAGAAGATAAAATAACGAAGGAAGAACGTAGCCGCAAATCATAACTTTGCAACAAATATGAGACCGCATTTATTTCTTTTATTATTTATTATTCTTGCTTCTTGTGCACAACAGCAAAAACCACAAGAGAACAAAAAACTGCTGCCGACATCACTGGTAAGCATACCGGCGAGCGCAAATGGTGTAGATAGTACAGTTGCCAGCACTAAACCCACAATGGATTTTATAGACACTATGCACGATTTTGGCACCTTACATGAAGGAGAAATAGCAGAACATAGTTTTGAATTCACGAACAATGGCAAAACCCCTTTGATCATCAGTAGCGCATCAGCATCATGCGGATGTACTGTTGCTGACTATGACAGGAACCCCATATTACCGGGCAAAAAAAGCAGTATCAAAGTACGCTATAATTCAGCCAACAGAACCGGGCACCAGGAGAAATACATTACCATCACTACCAATACCAACAGGGGCACTGAAATGGTGTATATAAAAACAGATATAATCGGTAAAAATAAATCTTTTAACAACTAACAGCAAAAAACAAATGCAAGTGAATCTATCAACAATTATGCTACAGGCTGCACCTCAGCCAGGTTTTGGCGGCCCTGTACTGCTAATGGTCGGAATGTTTGTCGTGATGTATTTTTTCATGATCCGCCCTCAGCAGAAACGCCAGAAAGAAGCCAAGAAATTTTCTGATACTGTGAATGTTGGCGACCAGATCGTTACTATTGCAGGTATACATGGTAAGATCAGCAAATTCAACGAAGACGGAACAGTTAAGATCGAAATTGGCCATGGTTCTTTTATGACCATTGATCGTTCAGCTATATCTATGGATATGACTGTAGCACATCAAAAGAAAACAGCTGCAGCCACAACAGGCGCTGTTGTTGCAACAAAATAAAACTTCTGCCAATGCTTAAAATAGGAATTACAGGCGGCATTGGATCAGGTAAAACCACGGTATGCCAGGTGTTCTCAACACTTGGCATTCCTGTGTTTTATGCCGATGATGCTGCTAAATATCTTATGGAGCATGATGAGGCATTGATAGACAAGATCAAAGCTCTTTTTGGCAATGATATCTATCAAGACAACAAATTAAACCGCACTAAGGTCTCAGCCCTTGTATTTAAAGAACCAGAAAAACTACAAGCCCTCAATGCGCTGGTACACCCTGCTACCGTACAATATGCAAAAGAGTGGTTCCTTAGCCAACACGCACCCTACGCCATAAAAGAAGCAGCCATATTTTTTGAGAGTGGCACGAATAAAGATATAGACCTCATGATAGGCGTATCTGCACCTAAAGAATTACGTATACAAAGGGCCATACAACGTAGTCAAGCAAGCCGAGAAGATATACTGAACCGTATGGCTCAACAGATGGATGAGGATGAAAAAATGAAACGCTGTGACTTTGTCATTTTCAATGATGAGCAGACTGCCATCATACCACAAGTGTTGGAGATACACAAAATTCTGCTTGCTAAAAGCAAAGCTTCTTAACCGATCATCTCCAGGAACTTATTCAACCCCTGTTTTTTATTTTCATCAAGAAGATACTTGATGTTTTCTGTGTAGTATTTCTTTAGATCGTAATAAGGGAAAGGATTTGCCTCTATAATTTCATCGAGATGCTGCAGACCTATAGCATTGGCTTCGTTAAAAGCTTTTAGAAAATTTTCAGGCAATTCTTTATTTGCTACCCAGGCCGCAAAAACAAAATCAAGTCCTATGTATTCCTTCCAGCCTTTAGCTAGGTCATAGACATACTCAAAATTATGGAGTTGTTTCAAAGCCCGGTCGCCAATGATAACCCCTGCACTTGTACCATTGATGTAGTCTATATAATGTTCAGTAGCCTGTTTGAATTCTACTTTTTTATTCCAATGTTTTTCGAGCAATAATTGCGCAAGCCTGACAGAAGTGCGGGATTGGTAATCGAGATAGACTGTCTCTATTTGATCCATAGGCACCTGGCTGAATATAGCTACAGAAGCTACATTGCCATCAGAAGCGATACCATAATCACTAACAATGCGTGCATTAGGTATAGATGGAATTGCAGCAACGGGCAGTAAAGCCATATCTATTGAACCATCCTGCAAACTTTTAGCAAGCAGTGAAGGGTAATCAAGTAGCAGATCCATATCATTCATTACATCACTACGCTCAATGCCATACAATAAGGGTTTGGTGTTTAAATAACTTACCGCTGCTACTTTTATTTTGCCTGTCAATTGGTTAGATTTGTGCGCAAAGATAAGATTCAGTGAACAACCAACAAGTGCATTGAATAGTTTCTATATATCAACTAATATCCTGATTTTTTGAACCTAACAATATACACAGACGGCGCGGCAAGAGGCAATCCCGGCCCGGGAGGATACGGAGCTATACTACAATGGGGAACTGCCCGTAAAGAGGTGTCCCAGGGCTTTAGACGCACTACCAACAACCGCATGGAACTAATGGCTGTAATTGCCGCGTTGAAAGAACTAAAAAAAGACAATGTAGATATCACTATTTATAGTGATTCGGCATATGTTGTGAATTCGGTAGAGAAAGGCTGGGTATTTGGCTGGGCGAAGAAAGGCTATAAGGATAAGAAGAACGCTGACCTATGGTCGGAGTTCCTGACCTATTACAAAAGACACAAGATCAAATTTGTTTGGGTAAAGGGTCATGCAAATAACCCCTTCAATAACCGATGCGATGAATTGGCCACTGCGGCGGCTGATAGTGGAAACTGGTTGATAGACGATGGATATGAGAACAGTTAACAATGTACAGTTAACAGTAATCAATGAACAACGTACAGAGAACGGTGAACAACTAGCCTGTCGTTTTACCGTGTTTTGAATTTTCCCAAAGATTATCCATAATCCATATTTCCCGTACCTTAAATGCTTCTTTTCTTACGGGACAATTTTGCACAGAGCATAATTTGCAGGAATAAGGCATACAGGCATCTATATGGATAAATAATTCCACTCTTGACTCGAACCTTGTCTTAACCAGATTTTCAACTTCATGTATCGCTTTATCTGCATCGAGTACCTGGTAATACCAAGGAATGGTCATATGGGTATCTACATGTAAAACATCACCATATTGAATAACACGAAGATTATGCAGATCAATCCATTCCGGTTTTCTGTTTTCCTGTAATAGCGTAATTACTTCTTTTAAGATCACTTCATCAGCCTCATCCATGATACCTGCAAGTGATTTACGAAGTACTTTGTAGCCTGTAACAATAATGATACCGGCAAATATTAAGGCAACAACACTATCCAACCATTGCGCCTTAGTAAGTATTACCAGGCCGAGGCCTACTATTATAGCCAATGTAGAATACCCATCTGAAAGCAAGTGTTTACCGGCAGACTCAATTACCAATGAACGGTGTTTTTTACCAGCATTTAAAGCATAATACCCGGAAACAGTGTTCAGTAATCCTGCACCAACTATAATGAAGATACCCAGATTGAGTTTATGAAGTGGCTTTGCTTCTAATAGTTGATCAATTGCTTCGTAGATAATAAACAGACCAGCAATAGATATCAGCGCCCCTTCAACAGCAGATGAAACAAATTGGGCTTTCCCATGTCCGTACGGGTGATTTGAATCCCTCGGCTTAGCTGCTAGTGATAAACTATACAAGCCCATGAACCCTGTTATAACATTCACGGTACTTTCAAGCGCATCGGTAAGAATAGCTACGGAATGCGTAAGATACCATGCCCATAATTTACCAATGAATAAAACAACAGAAAGGAGCGCAATATATCGCTGGATTCGTACAGGCATATGCAAAGTTAAATTATCGGGTGATTTATCAAATTCTTAGATAATTCTTCTTACAAAGCAACCACTCCATGCACCCAAACCGCCTACCAAGGCACCGATCAATATATTTACTAGAATAAAAATGGTATAATTAGGTAGATGTATCAACATGGCCATACGTTGTGAAAGAATATGATCGTTTGCAGTATCTGCTCTTATTATTACAAATAGCCAGAAACCTGCAATGGCAATGAAACCTGATGAAAATGAAAGCCAGGGCTTAAGATTAAACAAGAACGACATTAAAAATGCTACAACAGCAATACTCCACCAGGCAAAAATGTGCTCAGCAAAGGCACCCAGTGCTGCTATCATTATTGTTGATAAAACAAATCTCATCATACATTAGGGGTTTAATATCCAGGTATATTTTATTTTATCACTATTCTGCTTATCACTATTAGGCAGGAATAACAAACGATAATATTTTCCTTCTACCCAATTCTGGATACTGTTGCCATAATATTTGCTCCCAGGATTGCCGGATTGTCCACCGGGATAAACCCCATAGGCTTCTATATCTTTGGTCATTTGTACCACCATGCGCCATGATGGGCCGTGATCAGATTTTACGGCATTCACAACAGTGCCCCACCCGCCTATTTTCAATCCCGGGTAACTGAATGCAGGTAATTTAGTAAGGTGTTTGATACTTGTGTTTTTTACCTGATACCATTGTGAGCCAACTGTTTTGTCCAATTTCACTATACTATCAACTGCTTCTTTGAAACTTTTTATTTTCACATCATTTGATAAAGTATCATTCTGCAATTGTCTTGTAGTTACTTCATAAGTTGGTTTTATATTGTCAGGTACATTATGTAGTTTTTGATTCCAATAGTCGCGATAAAATAGCTCCCACCAGATTTGATAGACACTGGCAGCAATACTTTCTGCAGAGAGTTTATAATCCCAAGACTTTAACAGGTCTGCATATTTTTTTTCATCCTCAGTCATTTGACCTTTTAAGCCATTGAGCATATAAGGCAATGAATTTTGTGCCAAAACAGAATACTCATCATTTTGCAAGGCAAACATATCCTGTACCGTAAACAAATGTGAGCTATCAGCACCTCTCAATACATTGTTGATACGCCATGAACGATACTCTTTAAAATAACCATTGTACCAGTAAGGATAAGTACTATCTGTTACACATTGGTTGGCAGATGCAATGTAACCCTGCATAGGATTTAAACAATGCGGATTCTCGTCCATCCTGATATCCTTGCCCCAAAGCGTAGCACTTGTTGCACCATTCATTACAAAACGTCCCTGATCTTTCCATTTATTAATGAATTGTCCTTGCCCCCATATGGCTATATTACCTTCTTTATCGGCATATATCATATTCTGTGCAGGGCATTCGAAATATTGTATGCCATCTGTAAAATCGATATAGTTTTTAGCCCTGTTCACAAGGTATAAAGACAATAACTCGTTGGTACCCCTGTGTGCCATCCAGCACATAGCAAGCGGTGTTGATAAGCCTTTCGGGCCTTTAAAATGAGCATCATACATCACGGGGCCATGAATGGTGTAGTTTACTGTATCTATAAAGGGTGGCTTAGACTTTATTCTTATTTCTTCAATTCGTTTAGTAAAATCTATTTCTTTTCCATCAAACCAATAGCTGTTATTCTTCCCATTTACGGTTTTAATAGCATAGAAATCTTTAACATCGCGATAATTGTTTGTAAGTCCCCATGAGATATTTTCATTAAAACCAATAACTACACCAGGGGCTCCAAGCAAAGACACACCATATACATTAATACCAGGTGCACTTAACTGAATCTCAAACCATAATGAAGGCAGATTTAGTCCTAAATGGGGATCATTGCAAAGTATCGGGGCTCCACTTTGTGTATGATTTCCACTTACAGCCCAGTTATTACTACCCTTTCCATCCTCTTTTTTCTCGGCTTCGAAATCAGTTGGTTTAAAATGCGCCCAAATATCCCCATTTGGCACCGTTGGCATTTGTTGCAAAGCGGGCTCAAAAACAGTTCCTTTAGGTATTACAGGATTGCTATTTGGATCACTTGGAGGGAAGAATGTTATAAATTCTTCGGGAGTTAACATATCTCTCAGATAAGTTAGTGCTATATCTTCAGTGTATCCTGTCAGGTCATCGGCCATGTATTTCATTAACAAAGCTGTCTTAAGATTGGTCCATGGTTCGGGTTTAAAACCCATGAGTTTATATTCCAAAGGATAGTCTCTATATCTTAAATATGCGATATAATGATTAACACCTGAAGTATAGGCATCGAGCATTTTCTTTGTTCTGGGATCAGCTTCCATTACTCTTAAAGAGTTTTCTGCTGCGAAGACCATTCCTTTTCTTCTTTGTGTTCTATCAAAAACAAGCGCTTTATCTCCTACTACCTCACTCACTCTACCTGCAGCAGCCCTGGTTTGCATATCCATTTGCCACAATCTGAAGTATACATGGATAAACCCCTGTATGAAATACAGGTCATGATCGTTTGTGGTATGCACGTGTGGTACCATGCGATCATCATACCAAACTTTAATGGTATTGAATGTGATCGAATCTTCATCAAAATGAGAGGTGATCTCATCTTTAAAACTAAAGTTCTTGTTTACCGGCTCTGCATTTACCCAACAACCATTCATTGGGTCGAGCAGCTTGCCCAAAGGAGGTAACGAGCCGATTGAATTATCTAAAAAATAAATAATCGAAAATGTCAGCAAACAGACTACTATAGCTCGTATTGCACGCAAGAGGAAAAGATTTGTTTAAAACTAAGAAAAAGAAAATGATATTAATAGCCAATTGGATTAATATACTACTAAGTGTCTTAATATCAATTCGCTTTACCAACGGGCAATAGTATTTGATAAGATTTCCCTTCTTTAACCGTAAGTGAATGATCCCTTAACCATGGGTTGAGTATCTTCAGATCACGATAGGTCATTCCTTTATCGATAGCATATTTTGCAAGGTCATCTATAGATGTTGTGATGGTGGCTGTTTGGGTTTTGTATGGCTTATACATATCTCCACTTTGCACAATAAAACCTAACCTGGCAGGGTCTGTAAGTATGTATTTAAAGGTAAGTATGCGGAATATATACCGCATGGTCTCATCAGGCAACATGAGATTGTAATAATTATTGGTACGTTGATAACTAACCTGTTTTGCAAAACCTCCCAGCCCACAATTATAAGAGGCGGCTGCACCCGTCCAGCTACCAAATTTAGCATAGGCATCTTTAAAATACATACAAGCCGCATCTGTAGCTTTAGATACATTATAGCGTTCATCCACCTCATCATTTACTTCAAGCCCATAGCGAGGAGCTGTATCCTTCATGAATTGCCAAAAACCAACAGCACCCGCTTTTGAGGTTTGGTTCATCAAAGCACTTTCAGCAACGCATAAGTATTTGAAATCATCCGGTATACCATTAGCTTTCAAACGCTCTTCTATAATGGGGAAGTACCTGGCAACCAGTTTAATGATATGTAAGGTGCCATTTTGTGTATAGTAATTATTTGATAGCTCACGGTCCATTTGTTCGCGTATATCATCCCTATCAAGCGGCACATTTTCTCCTGCAAAAGATAAACTCTTCGGTAGTTCAGGTGTATACCATTTATAATTTAGCCTGTTATCTGTTTTGGGTTCAGGAGAACCCTTTCCATCACTAGGTTGTTTAAAAGATAAACCTGCAATAATTGCTGCAGCTGCAATAAAGCCAATGCCAAAAAACATACCGGCTTTCATATTATTGTTCATATATACATCCATTTATACTGCCAATATAAATTTACCACTAAAATCAATAAAATTTCATTTTACTTTTCAGTTTAATATCTGTCTGTGGAACTATATTTTCGAGGATCTTATTGCAATTACAGACTGCCTAAGCCTATCTCCTGATGCAGAGATGGTATCTCAATATCCCTGAATCCTTTTTTCAAGAGCCAATCTCTGAATTTTATCTGTACATCATATTCACCGTGTACTAAAAACAACTTACTTACTTGCTTAATGTCCTGGCATGATATCCACTGGAAAAGATCTTCATAATCACCATGTGCGCTCATGCTTTGTATCACACCTACTTTGGCTTTTACTTCATAAGGTTCACCATAAATAGTAACATGCTCGGCCCCGGCACTCAATCGCCCACCTAATGAGTGAGGTTCACAATAACCTACCATTAAGATGGTATTATTAGGATTGCTGATACCATGTGCAATATGATGTTTTACCCTACCCGCCTCTGCCATACCTGACGCAGAAATAATAACACAAGGCTCCTTCAAGTCATTAAGCGCAATTGATTCCTGCGCATTTTTTGTATATATCAATCCTTTGAAACCAAAAACATCCTCATCTTTTTTTAACAATTTTTGTACTTCTTTATTGAAGCATTCAGGATGATGCTTGATGACATCTGTTGCACTGGTTGATAGCGGACTATCAACATAATAATCAAGAGGTGGTAAACGCTTTTCATTTTCCAGCCTGTTGAGCAGATATAAAATTTCTTGCGTCCGGCCTACACTAAATGCAGGAATAATGAGCCTTCCTTTTTTCTTCAAACAGGTATCAACAATATAATTCAGCAATTTGTCAGTAGCAGGAATAGGACTTTCATGCAGCCTATCTCCATAAGTTGATTCCATTAAAATAACATCGGCTTGGGGAAACACATCAGGTGAACGTAGTATCAGGTCATTATACCTGCCCACATCACCACTAAACGTGATACGTGTTAGTTTCCCGTTCTCTTTTATCTTCAGATTGATAGCAGCACTTCCTAACAAGTGCCCACAGTCTGTATGTAATAACTCTACATCATTATCGATCTTGTGAGGCTGGTTGTAATCAACCAATTCAAACAACGGAAATACATTCTCCGCATCTTCCACAGTATATAAAGGTTCTACCGGTTCCCTTTTATCCCGTTCTCTCTGTTTATTTATATGTTCTACATCACTTTCCTGTATATGGGCAGAATCAAGCAACATGATCTTTGCAAGGTCAGACGTTGCGGTTGTCATAAAGATCTTTCCTTTATAACCTTCTTTAACCAGTTTTGGTAAGAGGCCAATATGATCTATGTGTGCATGTGATATGATAACATACGTAAGTTCTTTTGGGTCAAAGCCGAACTCACTATTTAATGTAAGCGTGTCTTTACCCATACCCTGGAACATACCACAGTCTAATAGTATCTTTTTATCAGGTTGTATATGCACCAGGTGTTTAGAACCGGTTACTGTGCGCGCAGCGCCGTGGAATGTGATTTTCATGTTAGTACTAAAATTAAAGATATACGTCCATAACACCTAATTAAAAATACAAAAATCTATATTGCAAAGTCTCCAGTTAAGACATTCTAAAAATGAATAAAGGCTTACCTAATATGGTAAGCCTTTATAAAAAATGTGCCGATAATGTTTATTTAACCATACTGTTAAATACATCCTGGTTCAGTTTTACAGGATATTTCTGGCGCATGTCTGCATTCCAGTTCTTTTCAAGATAATCCTGGTATTCTGCTACTACATAACCCCTGGCGTCATCAAGAGATTTCTGTGTAGGCTCATTGAACACCTCAGTAACTTTCACAACAGTATAAGAGCCATCAGTATTTTTTACGGGTTTTGTTATTTTACCTTGTATCAGTTCACTTTGAGGAACATCTTTGAACCTTGAAAACTCAAACTGGCCTTTGCGAATACTAACACCACCAGCATTTGATTCTGTATTAACACGTTTTACAACATCTTCATCAGTACTGTTCTTCTTTTGCAGAATGGCCATACCGTCTTTCATAGAAGATTCATCTCTAAACTTGTAAACTGAACCTTTAAAGCCTGATTCCCATTTATATTTTGTTTTATGCTCATCGTAGAACGCTTTTAAGCCAGCACTATCCTTAGATGCTTTACCCCAAACATTGCGATCCATAAGTTCAAACAACAAAATACCATTCCTGTATTCTTCCATCAGATTTTTAAAATCAGGATTTTCTTCTGCAAGTTTATGCTCTTCAAAATCATTCACCACATTGCTTACATACATAGTATATAATTCATGCACTACATTCTTTCTTTGCCCCATAAGATGACCACGGGTTATTGAAGACATATAATTTACAAAATCGGACTGCAAATAATTTTTACCCCCCAGCGCAAAAACAGGTTTGTTCATCAGCTTATAATCTGAAGCGTTGAACACCACACCACTTTTCCCTGTATCGGGTAACGCCTCAAAACTCGCAGAAAGTTCTTTGAAATTAACAGGATATTCTTTGAAACCATTGCTTTTTTTCACTTTTTCAAAGAACATTTCCCTGGCAACCTGAGAGCGATAATCATTCTCTATTTTCTTTTTTATCTGACCTTGCAAAGAATCATAAGGTTGCAAAGGTATTTTTTCTATCAATTTTATTATATGAATACCATACTCTGTTTGCACAGGTGCGCTGAGATCACCCGGTTTATGTAATGCAAATGCAGCCTTCTCAAAGTCAGGCACCATTCTGCCAACACCAAACTGCTGCATAACCCCACCTTCTTTATTAGTGAATTTATCATCAGAGTATTTAGTTACCATATCCTCAAAAGAAGCGCCATGTTTCAAAGCAGTTATGATACTATCCGCACGTTTACGTTGTTCTTCAACAATACCTTCTGTCATTTTAGACTTAGGAGTAGAAAGCATGATCTGCGCCACTTTTATCTGGCCATAAGCAGAACGCTTATCCAATACCTTAACTATATGATATCCAAATTGTGTGTGAAACGGTTCTGATATTGCACCAGGTTTGGTATTGTATGCAGCATTCTCTATAGGATAAATTATGTTCAATGCTGTGATATAACCGATATCGCCACCTTTGTCTTTAGTATCCTTGTCATCAGAATATAGTTTTGCCATTTCATTAAACTTAGATGGATCGGTCATGATAACGTGGTAAATACTATCTATTTTTTTAAAGGCAGCAACCGTATCAGTACCTTGTATACACCTTACAAGTATATGAGCAATATGCACATCTTCTTTCATCCTGTCATAAGCCTCTCTATATAACTTATTGGTTACCTGTTCATCGGTCAGGTAAGTTCTTGCCAACTGCCTACGATAGTTATCTAATTCTTTTCCTACACTTTGAACTGTATCTAGGTGTTGTGATTCTGCCTCTGTGACCTTCATACGAAATAAAGAATACAGATCGAGATATTCTTTCAAAGCTGCATTTGACATATCAGGCTTTTTATTAGCACTGTTTTTTTGATACACTCGTAAAAATTCGTCTTTGTTTACAGAGTTATTACCATAAGTAAAAAGGGTTTGAGCTAAACCGGATGTAATAAAAATACCGGAAGCTAAACAAGTTAAAACCAGCCTTCGCATGTGTGTATAAATTTATATTTATAGTGTGTAATTACTGTTTTTTGCTCATTTTTTCTCTACGCTCCAGCATCTCGATCACATCTGCAACATTG